>Ga0265300_10000768_pt1 | contig 32949 bp, 23 predicted proteins | sample AusTroGonzalo_MG_FD_193482 | JGI IMG/M metagenome (GOLD analysis project Ga0265300, IMG submission 193482) | Bovine rumen microbial communities from tropical cattle in Woodstock, Queensland, Australia - Gonzalo_03 | ecosystem: Host-associated > Mammals > Digestive system > Stomach > Rumen ...
CAGATGTCGCGGATGCAGATATCGGCCCCGGTGCCGTCCTGGCACATGCCGCGAAGGGTGGTGAGCAGGCCGCCATCCCCTACCGTGGCACCGGCTTTCACAATGCCGTCTTCTACCAACTCCCGCACTACCTCGTAGCAGTCGATGAAATAGTCGGCGTCGCCTACATCGGCCGGAGTGGAAGGACTGGCGCCCACCGCCTGAGCCAGGGCCGACCCTCCCAGACGGAAATCGCAGGTGTCGAAGGGGATGAACAGAAGCCAATCCGAGGCCTCGGGGACCAGGGTGGCGGGGGCTTTGCGTTTTCGGGAGATGCGCGGGTTGGCCGTGCGGTACGGCAGTTCCCGCAGGAGGCTCTCTTCCTCGTCTACGGCATCTTCCTCGGCCACAGTGGTGGCTTTGAACGACACCGCCGGCTGCCCGCCCGTTAGGCTGTAACGTGAGATTTTAACGCCCAGGGCATCCAGATAATCGCAGGCGCTTTCCACCGACTGATAGAACGCCGCCGCCTGGCCCATTTCCTTGCGGGTCCATTTCCAATCGGCCTTTAGGCTAAGGTCTCCCAGGCGAAAGTGACCGTTCATCCAGATGGCATCGATGAGGGCCTGGGCTATCTTTCCCGCCGTGTAGGGCCCCGCAAAAGGAAGAGGCAGCACATGCTTGTCTATGGCCGCCGCATATTCCTGGATGGCTTCTTCCTTAAATGTATATTGGTCCGGCGACGGATCCATGAGTTCATCGGCCAGGGTTTCGGGATCCCCGTCCGGCTCCTCCGGAGGCTGGGCACAGCACTCCCGCAGCATGCGAGCCGGCGACAGCGCCTGTTGCACCCCGTCAATAATATACTTGCTATATAACAGTTCCTCCACCATTCCGGTTTCAAAAATACTCAATTATTATGATATTGGCAAATAGCCCCCTTTTACAGCACCGCCCCGTTTGCGTAACTTGTTGGTTTCCAGGATGTTCCAGATATTTCATCCGGCTTTTTGCCGGATGAAATATTCGCAAAGCATTGAACTGCAACAGGTTACACAAACAGCAACAAGACGAAACAAGGCCGGCCCGGGAGGGACCAGCCTTGTACATAATTACGGGCAAAACCGTGTTTACTTGGCCTGTTTGATCTGGGCCTGAGCGGCGGCCAGGCGGGCGATGGGCACGCGGAACGGGCTGCAGGACACGTAGTCGATGCCGATGGTGTTGAAGAACTCGATGGAGGCAGGGTCTCCGCCGTGTTCACCGCAGATGCCGCAAAGGAGGCCACTGCGTTTGCTGCGACCACGCTCTACGCCAATTTGCACCAGCTGGCCAACGGCCTTGACGTCGATGGTCTGGAAAGGATCGCCGTCCAGAATCTTGTTGCCAAGATAGTCGCCCATGAAGGTGCCGATGTCGTCGCGGCTGAAGCCGAAGGTCATCTGGGTGAGGTCGTTGGTGCCGAAGCTGAAGAACTGGGCCTCGCGGGCCATGCGGTCGGCCGTAAGGGCGGCGCGAGGGATCTCGATCATGGTACCAAACTGGTAGTCGATTTGCTGGGCGAACCTCACCTCTACCTCGGCCTTGATGCGGTCGCAGATAACCTTCTGGAAGCTGAGCTCACGGGCGCTGATGGTAACCGGGATCATGATTTCCGGGTGCGGGTGCAGGCCTTCTTTCTGGAGTTCGGCGGTGGCGGTGAAGATGGCACGGTACTGGGTTTCGGCGATGAGCGGGAAGGAAACGTGCAGACGTACGCCCCGGTGACCCATCATGGGGTTCACCTCGTGCAGGGAAGCGCCACGCTTCTCTACTTCCTTCACGGAAATGCCAAGGTCGGCGGCCAGTTCCTTCTTCTTTTCCTCGCCCTGGGGCACGAACTCGTGCAGCGGCGGATCCAGGAGACGGAACACCACGGGCTTGCCGTCCATCACACGCAGGGTTTCCTTAACGGCGGCCTTCATGTAAGGCTCCAGTTCGGCCAGGGCGGCCTTGCGCTCCTGGTCGGTGTTGCAAAGGATCATCTTGCGCAGTTTAGAGAGCGGCTGCTCGCTGTTGCGGCCATAGAACATGTGCTCAATGCGGAACAGGCCGATACCCTGGGCACCGAACTTAAGGGCGCGGGCGGCGTCTTCCGGAGTATCGGCGTTGGTGCGGATACCCAGCTTGCGGAATTTGTCGCACATGGCCATGAACTTGGCAAACAGCGGGTTCTCGCTGGCGTCCATGGTTTCAATGGCACCTTCGTATACAAGACCCTTGGCACCGTTCAGGGACAGCCACTCGCCCTCCTTGAACTCTTTGTCGATGCCGGCAAACTTAACGGTTTTGGTCTTGAAGTTAATCTTGAGGGCGTCGCAGCCTACGATGCAGCACTTACCCCAGCCACGGGCCACCAGGGCGGCGTGGGAGGTCATGCCGCCACGCTCGGTGAGGATACCCACAGAGGCGTGCATGCCGTCGATGTCTTCGGGGGAAGTCTCTTCGCGCACCAGGATGCACTTCTTACCAGCCTTGGCATACTCGATGGCATCTTCGCTGGTGAAGACAATCTGTCCCACGGCGCCGCCCGGAGAAGCGGGCAGACCCTGAGCCAACACGGCAGCCTTTTTCTCGGAGGCAGGGTCCAGGATGGGGTGCAGAACCTCGTCCAGTTGGGCAGGGCTTACGCGCATCACGGCAGTTTTCTCGTCGATGAGGCCTTCGTCCACCATATCTACGGCCATCTGGAGGGCAGCCAGGCCGGTGCGCTTGCCAATACGGCACTGCAGCATCCAGAGCTTGCCTTCCTGGATGGTGAATTCAATGTCCTGCATATCCTGGAAGTGCTCCTCCAGGTGCTTGCGAATATCGTCCAGCTCTTTGTAAACCTCCGGCATGGCGGTTTCCAGGGAAGCCAGGTTCTTGTTCTTTTCGCTCTTGGTAGCTTCGTTCAGGGGGTTGGGGGTGCGGATACCGGCCACCACATCTTCGCCCTGGGCGTTGATGAGCCATTCTCCGTAGAACTTGTTGTCGCCGTTGGCGGGGTTGCGGGAGAAGGCAACGCCGGTGGCCGATGTGTCACCCATGTTGCCGAACACCATGGACTGCACGTTCACGGCAGTGCCCCAATCGTCCGGGATGTGCTCGATTTGACGATAGCGGATGGCGCGCTTGCCGTTCCAGCTCTTGAATACGCCGCCGATGGAGCCCCAAAGCTGGGCCTGTGCATCGTCCGGGAATTCTACGCCCAGCACTTCCTTGATGCGCACCTTGAAAGCTTCGGCCAGGTCCTTGAGCTGCTCTGCGGTGAGCTCGGTGTCGCTCTTGTAACCGTTGGCCTTCTTAACCTCTTCCATCATGCGGTCCAGCTGCTGGCGGATACCCATGCCGTCGGCGGGTTCAATGCCTTCGGCCTTCTCCATCACAACGTCGGAGTACATCATGATAAGACGACGGTATGCGTCGTACACGAAGCGGGGGTTGCCGGTCTTCTTGATGAGGCCGGGGATGGTCTTGGAGCAAAGGCCGATATTGAGGATGGTGTCCATCATGCCCGGCATGGAGCTGCGGGCGCCGGAGCGGCAGCTGACGAGCAGCGGATCGTTGGGGTCTCCGAATTTTTTACCCATGATTTGCTCGGTGGCTTCCAGAGCGGCGGCCACGTCGGCCTTTAGCTCGGGAGTGTAACCGCCACCCAGACGGTAATACTCGGTGCAGCATTCGGTAGTGATGGTGAAGCCTGCGGGAACGGGCATGCCCAGAAGGTTCATCTCTGCCAGGTTGGCGCCTTTGCCACCCAGGAGTTCGCGCATTTTGCCATCGCCCTCGGCGTGCTTGCCACCGAAACGATAGACTCTTTTCTTGATTTCTGCCATTGTGTAAACTTTTAGTTTATAATAAAATTGAAGAATAATCTGCTAAAACATGCAAATATAACATATTTTTCGCAAAATTTGGCAAAAATCTGTTGCGCTTTTTTAAATGGCGCGTGCCGATGCCGGCTCCCAGTAGGGCCGGGGAATCCATCCGGCTATGTCTTCGGGCTCAAAATGATAGGTCAAAGGTTTATTGTAGCAACGCTCATAGCAGGCCACTTTGGCCTCGTAGTCTTTGCGGCACAGCCAAAGGCTGTTTTCGAAGTGCGTTCTGGAAGGATCCGGGAACAGGGGGTCCAGCACATGCAGAATCATTTGCACATCGTGGAAGCCGGGGGCAACAACCCGGGGCAGTTCCCTTAATTCCATAAAAGTAGGTACCACGGGAACGCTCCATCGCGAAGCCTGCAGGTAGGCATCATTGGCACCCGGGCGGGGTTTTCGGTAATTGAACCACATTTGCTGCTCGGGGTAAAGAAGCTGGAAGCTGTGATGGCTCCAACGCGCCAGCTTGCGGGCCAGCGTGTCTCCCAGCGGATTAAAGGACTGGCAGGAAAGGTAGGCCGGAGAGTCCAGGTTTCCCAGTTTTTCCATCCCCACAATCATGTCCTGCTCATCTGTCCCCCGCTTAACTATAGCGTCAAAACGGGCGCGAGCCATGAAGGAAATATATTCGAGCGGGCGCATATCCCCGGCTGCCGGGGAGGGCTCGGTTACAGAGTGGAATTGACGCTGGGCTACAGCGTTGTAAATGTTCTCTATGGCCTCTTCACGGCCAGGAGCAATGAGCAGCATAGGCGTAAGGTTTTTAACATTTCCGGTGCAAAATTACCGCCCCTATCCGTCACAGGAAAAGAAATGTCACTGGGACGAGCATAAAGTGACGAAAAACGCCATTTAGGGACGAAAGTGCCCATTTTGGGACGAAAAAAGAAAAATTTGTATCTTTGTCCCAACATAAAACGACGAAATGAAAACTATTTCAAGGACCTTTTACAGCATGCCCGTGAACATTGTGTTCTTTGTGGCGGTCCCCTTGTTCTATTTTCTGTTTGTGCTAGCCTACAACCCGTTTGACATTGCCCGTTTCCTGGATGTTCAGAAGGGTCGGTTCACCCTGAACCTCATTATCACTTCCCTCACCCTGCTGGGATGGCTCGCGCTTTCCCGCATGCTGCTGTACATCCTTCGGCGGCGCATAGACCTTAACTGGACGCTGTACATTTTATGGTGCGCAGGAGAAACCATCGCCTGCGGGCTGCTCTTTTCCATTCCCCTGGGCATTGGCTGGGCCGGGCAATACACCTACTTTGGCGTCATGACCACCTGTGTGGTGTACCTGGCGGCCATTGTGGTGTTCCCCTACGCCATTTGCACCCTGGGCGTGCAGGCCCATGTGCTCTCCTCCGTCGCTGGCAGCCCCGCCACCGACGAAAAAACCCTTATCCGCTTCCAGGACGACGCCAAACGCGTTAAACTCATTGTGTCATCTCAGGCCGTTCTTTATATCAAGGCCGAAGAAAACTACGTGCACATTGTGCATTTGGACAACGGAAAAGTAAAAGACTACTCGCTGCGCTCCTCCATGCGCGCGTTGGAAGACACCTTGCAGCGGCACGGCCTGGTGCGCTGCCACCGGTCCTATTATATCAATGCCCAGCATGTAGAACTGCTGCGCAAAGACAGCGCCGGCTATGCCCTTGCCCAACTGGACCAGAAGGGCCTGGATCCGGTCCCCGTTTCCAAGCGTTATTACCAAGCGCTCACCGCACTGTTGTAAATGTCACAACAAATGCGTAAATTTGAAGGTTGATTGCACATAATACGTATAACTATAAAACCAAAACACCATGTCAAAAAAAGGTAATTCCAGCTTCATCGCCATTGTTACGATGATTTTCCTGTTCGGCATGATTTCCTTCGTGACGAACCTTGCCGCCCCTATCGGCAATATTTGGAAAATGCAACCTGGTATCGAAGGCTCCAACACCTGGGGTATGATGGGTAACATGATGAACTTCCTGGCCTATGCCGTTATGGGCATTCCCGCCGGCGCCCTTCTTAAGAAGAAAGGCTACAAGTTCACCGCCTTGTCGGCCTTGCTGGTAGGACTTCTGGGCGTGTTTGTCCAGTTCCTTTCCGGTAAGATTGGCGTAGGCGCCTCCCTCGCCGGCCTTCCCGCCAACTTCTTCGTGTACCTGCTGGGCGCTTTCATCGCCGGCTTCTCCATGTGCATGCTCAACACCGTTGTGAACCCCATGCTCAAGATCCTGGGCGGCGCCCGCTCCAACCAGTACATCCAGATTGGCGGCTCCTTCAACTCCCTCATGGGCACGCTCACTCCCATGCTGGTAGGCGCCCTCATCGGCACCCTTACCAAGGATTCCGTCATTCAGGATGTGAATCCCATGCTGTTCCTGGCCATGGGCGTGTTTGCCTTTGCATTCATTGTCCTGCTCTTTGTTCCCATCGAGGATCCCGCCCAAACCAAATCGGCCGCTCCCGCAGAGAGCCCCCTCAAATACCGCCACTTTGTCTATGGTATCATTGCCATCTTCCTGTATGTGGGCGTTGAGGTAGGTATCCCCGGAACCCTTAACTTCTACCTGGCCGACTCTACCAACGGCGCCGGCCTGGATCCCGCCAATGCCGTCATGATTGCCGGTGCCATTGCCGGTTTCTACTGGCTGCTCATGCTGGCCGGCCGTCTTACCTCCAGCGTCATCAGCGGTAAGGTCACTTCCCGCACCCAGCTCACCTGCGTGTCGGCCGTTGCCCTGCTGCTCATGGTGGTAGCCATCTTCCTGCCCTCCAGCGTGGCCATTCCCATGACCATCAAGGGCGCGCTGGCCAACGTTCCCGTATCGGCCATCCTGCTGGTGCTGTGCGGCCTGTGCACTTCGGTTATGTGGGGCACCATCTTCGACCTGGCCGTAGAAGGCCTGGGTGCTGCCACGGAAAAAGCTTCCGGTATCTTCATGGCCATGGTAGTGGGCGGCGGTATTATCCCGCTTCTCCAGAACTTTGTGGCCGACAAAGCCGGTTACATGACCAGCTACTGGGTACTGGTAGCCTCGGTTGCATTTATCCTGTTCTTTGCCGTTTCCGGCTCTAAAATCAAGAAGTAAACTATGGCAAAAGATTTAGTAGTTGGCATTGACATTGGAGGCCAAACCTCCAAATGCGGCGTAGTAGACGCCCGCGGCAGCGTGTTGGCACAAACGGTCATCCGCTCCGACGATACCACCGATGCCGGGGAATTCATTCAGTCCCTGGCCCAGGCCATCAATCATATTGTGGCCGAAGCCGGCGCCGAAGGCCGCATCCGTGGCGTAGGCGTAGGCGCCCCCAACGGAAACTATTACACCGGCACCATCGAGTATGCCCCCAACCTCAAGTGGGGTGGCGCCAAGGTTATTCCCTTTGCCAAAATGCTCAGCGAAGCCCTGGATGGCGTTCCCGTTTCCCTCACCAACGACGCCAATGCCGCCGCCGTGGGAGAAATGACCTACGGTGCAGCCCGTGGCATGAAGAACTTCATCATGATTACTCTGGGCACCGGCGTGGGATCGGGCATTGTCATTGACGGAAACGTAGTGTACGGCCACGACGGCTTTGCCGGCGAACTGGGTCACACCTGCGCGGTGCGCCATAACGGCCGTGCCTGCGGCTGCGGTAAAACCGGCTGCCTGGAAGCCTATTGCAGCGCTATCGGCGTAGCCCGCACCGCCCGCGAATGGCTGGAAATGAGCGACGAACCCTCAGAGCTGCGCTCCCTGGACAAAATTACCTCCAAGGACGTATACGATGCCGCCAAAGACGGCGACGCCCTGGCCATCAAAATCTTCAACTACACAGGACGCATCCTGGGAGAGAAACTGGCCGATTTCATCGAGTTCAGCGCCCCCGAAGCCATTGTGCTCTTTGGCGGCCTGGCCCGCAGCAAGGAGTTCCTCACCGAACCCATCGTTACGGCCATGAACGCCAACGTGCTGCCCATGTGGAGAAACAAAGTAAAGCTAGTATACTCTTCCCTCAAAGAATCCGACGCCGCCATCCTTGGCGCCTCGGCCCTTGCCTGGGAACTGTAGTTTTAAGTTCGTTTTAAACCAAGCAGCGCCCCTCCAAAAGGGACGCTGCTTTATTATATTGAGGAAACTGCTATTGGCAAAGGACTTCCATAACGCCTGTACTTTTGCCGCCAGAGAAGGCACCATAATCGTAGCCGTTTTTGTCGTGCTCCGACTCCGGTTCCCAGTAAAAGATGCCCTTGAACCAGGAATAGTTCTTTACCCCGTCCAGCACATATTTCACCGCGGCTTTTGCCTTGGCAGGGTCTGAGGCAGGCATGCCAAATTCTACCAGCATAACGGGCTTTTGAAAAGCATCGTAGAGCCTTTTGAAATTGGCCACAGCCTGCTGGCAATAGGGCGTCCAGTCCGGGTAGCCGCCATTGGCCCAGTAGGAGGGATAGAGCGAAAGGCCTATCATGTCAAACTTGGCACCGGCCTTTACAACAAGGTTATAGAACCACCGATTGCCTTCCCAGTCCTGGGCATTGCTGTGATGGATAATGACCTGGGCTGCCGGATAAACGGCTTTTACCGCATCATAGCCAGCATTGGCCAGCTTCGCAAAGGGCGCGCCGGCGTTGGAATTGGTTACCTCCCCTACCGGCCACAGCATGCCGGTATTGGTCTCGTTGCCCACCTGTACCCAGCTAACGTTCACGCCAGCCGCCTTCAGGGTACTTAGCACATCGCTTGTGTGTTCGGACACCTTGGCAGCAAGTTCATCCACGGTAGAAGGCCAACCGGAGGGAATGGACTGCTGGGAAGGGTCGGCCCAGGTGTCGGAATAATGGAAATCGATCATGATGGCAAGCCCCAGGGCCTGGGCCCGCTTGGCCTTGACCAGAACATCGGCCTTGTTGCACCAGCCGTCGGAGGGGTTCACCCACACGCGGTAGCGAACGGCATTTACGCCCAGGGATTTCATAAGGGCCGTGCACTCTGTCTGGACACCTGCGGCCGTGTAAAACTTATAGCCGTTGTTTTCCATCTGGGTTACCCAGCTAATGTCGGCGCCTTTTACCAGCGACGTCTGGGTTCCTGGCTGCTGGGAATCATCTGTTGTGTCCTGCGCATTTTTCCCGCAGGAAAGGGCCACAAAAAAAGCAGCCACAAAAAGCATAGTTCTTTTCATGGCTGCAAGATAATGAATAATTTCCTATTGTTCAAACACCACAGACGAATTCCCGCCCAGGGTAAGCACATTGCCCTTAACGGTGACCGTCCCTAAACGGGCCACAGGCTTATCCATGGAGTCGCTAACTGTAAAGGAAGTGTTGCCGTCAGAGACATTGTGAATGACCAGCAGGCGTTGAGTGCCGGAAGTCATATACCAGGCTGCAATGGAAGTGCCGCCCACACTTGCCTTGGTCATGGAACCGGAGGCCAGGGCCGGATAGGTATTGCGAAGGCTGCCCCAGGTCTTGTAAACGTTCAGGATGGAACTCTCGTCGGCCTGCTGGGCCTCTACGGAAATGGAAGGCTGCAGCATGGTAGCATCTACCTTGTTCTCTACACCTTTTTTAGCGCATTCATTGCCAGCCTTGTCCCACAGGATGGGGGTGCGCACCCATTCGTCGCCGTTTCCTTTGGTTCCCCAATAACCCAGTTCTTCGCCCTGGTAGATAAAAGGCTTACCGGGGCCCGACAGCAGGATGGCTCCGGCCTGCTTCATGCGAGCCTTGTTTTTGCTCACATTGGAGCCAAAACGGTCCTGGTCGTGGTTGGAGAGGAAGAAGGAAGTGACTGCGTCGGAGCGAACGGCCGTATGGTCTGACACATAGCCTGCCACAGCATCTACAAAACCGCTGGCGCTCTTGCCGTTGAGCATATCGCGCACCTTGTAACCGTAATCGAATTCAAAGCAGGAAGTGAGGCCCTTGTAGTACGTTTTCTCTACGCTGTGACCATCCCAGGCTTCGGCTACCATAAAGATATTGTCGCTGTGGCCGACAGCTTTGAAGGTCTCATTGCAGCGGTTGTACCACTTACCCAGCAAAATAATATTGGAAGCGTTGTTATAGGAATTAATACCCCCGCAAATGTGCTTCACGGCATCCAGGCGAAGGCCGTCTATGCCCAGGCGAATCCATTTGTCGGCCGATGCCGCCAAATCCTGGAAACAGGCATTGTTCTGGGCCTGGTTCACATCACCGTAGTTAAGGTCTGGCATCCAGTCGCTGAAGCAGCCCATGTAGTAGAGGGTTTCGGTGGACACATTGGTAAGGGTAATCCGGTAACGGCCGCTACCCGTAAACCAAATGTCTTCACCGTCGGCCTTGAGTTCCAGAGGCGTGTCCAGCGTTAGGCTAATATTTTTCTCTTTGGCGCCAAATTTTCCGTCCCAGCTACCGTCCTTCCGGAACAGCATGCCGTAGCTGCCGTTGAGCTCCTTAATGAGGTAATAGCTGCCGTCGGCGCCGCTCACAAACTTGATGGCCGAGCCTTCCGACCCGCTGGGCCACAGCCACATATCCCAGTTGGCGTTTCCGCTGGTCTCGGGGTCTGTGGTGCTGGTGATGGTTACGGTGGGAGAGCCTGTTACAGCCTGCTTCCATTCGCCCGACTGATAAGAAGTTCCTTTGAGCATGGGGAAATTCTTGTAGTCGGCCGAGGGTTTGGCGCTAAAGAAATAGTAGTCGCGGTACTTGCTGGAAGGATTGGAAAGGGCTTCCTGGAACCACGCGTTGTTCTTACCGCTATGGTTAAGGATATAGTCCATGTAAATCTTGATACCCTTGGCGTGGGCGGCATCGATAAGGTCCTTAAAGTCCTGCTCGGCCTTTGCCGTAGTCTTTTCTCCCACGGCATAGAGCGGATTCACGGAATAATAGTCGTTCACGTCGTAGGCGTGGTAACTGCTGGTGGGATGCGCCGGAGAAAGCCAAAGGGCCTTTACGCCCAGAGCCGCCAGATAGTCCAGCTTGCTCTGAATACCTTTGAAGTCTCCCACGCCGTCACCGTCGCTGTCGGCGAAACTGTAAATGAGCAGTTGATAGGTAGTGGCCACGTCCCCGGTAGCGATAACAGGTGTGGGAGTGGGAGTGCTTCCGCCGCCACTGCCACTGTCGGTACTGCCCGTATCGGTATTCTCGGGCTGGCAGGCCAAACACAGGATGGCGGCTGCCCAAAAGAGGATTCGTTTCATAAAGCGTTCTGTTTAAATGGCAGACTGGAGTCCGGTCAGGGGCTCCAGTCCGAAAAGGATTAATTGGCAGGAGTGAGGATGGCGTAGGCCCGTCCGTCGCACCAGGCAAAGAGCTGTACTTTGTAGGTACCCGCTTCTACCTCCAGGTTGTCGCCGCCCTGAGTAAGGGCATCCAGGCTACCGCCCCAGTTGATGTCCCAGCTGTCGTTGGCACGGAACTTCATCTGACCGGCCGAAAGGGCCACATCCGTAGCCTCCCATGCGCCGGTTTCGGCGTTATAGGTAAGGTCGGTGTCGCTGTCCCAGCCGCCAGCCTGCGCGGGGCCAATAATGCCGATACTCTCGATGAGCGTAAGGCTAAAGGATAGCGCGTCCAGATTGGCTTCTATCATATAATAGCCGGGAGTAGTGGGACCTGCAATGTTATCGCCGCCCGCATACAGCTGGCCGATATTGGCGCCGGCACCCCAGTTGTTGCCGTCCCAGCTAGCCTCGTTCTCACGGAACTTGTACTCGCCGCTAAGGTAGCCGAAGCCTTTGTAGGCGCCCAGATTGCCTTTCATGGGATAAACGCCGGCCCACTCGGTATCGGCACCAATAGCGTAGATGTAGTCCGGGAATGCAGGAGCATCGCCGTCATACTGTCCCTTGATGGTAATGGTCTCGGCGGCAGCGTTGTACACTACCTGGATGGTAGCATCGCGGCCGATGACGATGTTGGCGCCGTCTGCTACTACATCGAATGCCTGGCCAAGCTCGACGAAGGTACCGCCGCGATTCACGGCCCAGTCTTCGTTCTTACGAATCTTGATCTGGTCGGCAGCCACGAGCGTAATCTCGGCGCTTTCCAGCTCACCGTCGGCGTTCTGGTAGAGGAGAATGTCCGGAGCACCCCAGTTGTTGATGGTGCCCACCACGCCCCAGTATTCGAGCGCAGCGCCGGCCTCGGTCACAATAATGACCTCGCAATCCGGGCGATAATACACATCGTAGTTGCCGGCCACACCGGGCTTGATGTTATCGCCGCCGGGAACCGCCTTCACGGGAGTACCCACAACGGAGGCGCCGCCGCGATTGATGTCCCAACTCTGGTTGTAACGCAGTTTAATTTCATCGTCGGCGGTAAGGGCCACGTTCTTGGCTACCAGGAACAAGCCGTCTTCCTTAAGGATGATGTCGGGGGAACCACCCCAGCTGTTGATGGTACCTACAAGGCCCCAGCCCAATTCGTCCACGGTAATGGTGGCAGCGTCGGGATCATAGGTCACAATGTAGCTACCGGCCTCTACGGCAATGTTGCTGCCACCTGCAATGGCGGCGAAAGGAACACCAATCGTTTCCAGAGTACCGCCAAAGTTGTCGGTCCAGTCGTGGTTGTGACGAATCTTGAATTCACCCGAGATGCTGGTGACGGGAGATACCCACTTTCCTTCGGTGAGTACCATGTCTACGTCGGCGCTCCACTCGTTGAATGCGCCGATGAGGGACCATACGTTGCCTTCGGAAATGGTAATGGTAAGGGCATCGGTATTCAGGACCACCTTCCAGAAGCCTGCGGCCAGCTGGATGTTGTCGCCGCCGGCTACGGCCGCGAAGGGCTCATCGAGCGCCACGAAGGTGCCGCCGTAGTTGAGATCCCAGCCGCCATCCTTGCGCCACTTGAATTCGGTGGCCTCGGGGGCGTTCAGGTAAACGGTCCAGATGTTGCCGTCGGCGGTGGCCAGGATATCGTTCTCCCAGTCGCCGTTGAGGCCGATGACGTTCCAGCCGGTAACGGGCTCGGGTTCGGGACCGGGACCGGGTTCGGGAGTATCGTCACCGGTGGGTTCCTCCTTGCCGTACATGGCGGTGTCGAAGGAGTACTCACTCTTGTTCAGATCCAGGTAAATACGGTAGGAACCGGCTTCTACGGCAATGTTGTCGCCGCCGCCTGCGGTGGTGCCGTCCTTGCCGCCCCAGTTCAGGGCCCAGTCGTCGTCGCAGGTGAACTTGAGCTCGGTGGCATCGTCAAAGGTCTGGTCAATGTAGAAGCGGTGCAGCTTGTCGTTGTAGGTCATCTTCATGTCGGCGTCGGCGGCATTCCAGCCGTTGAAGGCGCCCACGATACCCACATTGTCAAATGCATACTTCTTGGTAATGACCAGGGAGCTGTTGTCGAAGGTGAAGAAGTAGAAACGGTGCTGGGTGTACTGCCAGATGTTGGTGTTGGAACCGTTGGCCAGCTGGATAGTAGCAGGCTCATCGGTTTCTTCGCCGTCGGCTACGCCCCAGTTGCCGGTATCGTCGCCCCAAGCGGCAGCACCGGTAAGTTTGAACTGATTCTCGGCGTGGGATTCACCAAAGTCTACCAGACCGCTGAAGTCCTTGCCGGTCTTCTCGTAGTCGTACAGATACTGGTACACTTTGTCGTGGCTCCAGCTACCGGTGTTAACGCTATTACCAATAACCCATACATGGTCGTAGATATCCACGTCCTTGATAATGGTGGAATAGGCGGTAAAGGTGGCAGCTACCACATTAGATTCCTGTGCGGTGGCAGCAATGCCCTGATTCTTGTCATTGGCCAGGCTGGCAACCAGCTGGAAGTAGATGGTGAAAGGTTCATCGGCCACGCCGCCCAGATTGAATACCATGGAGTTGATATCTTTCTGGAGCATGGAGATGGTCTTTTCGGCTACCGAGATGGAAGCGGTCATCTTCTTCTTGTCGGCCATGTCTTCTGAGGCCGATGCATACAGGGTGTAGTTCACCGGTGTGGAAATGCCGAAATCGGCGAGGGAGAAAGTGGTGACAATTTTGTCACCGTCTTTGTCGAGCTCGACGCCGGTAATGTCTCCCAGCGTCTGGGCGGTCACTTTGGAAGGGTCAAAGACCATTTCTACGTGCTCCTGCTGGCAGGCCCACATGGTGAGACCCGCAAGAGCGACCGTGAAAATATAGAATAACTTTTTCATACGCTATTAATAACCGGGGTTCTGAGTAAGATTACCGTTGGCGTTCAGGTCTCCCACCGTGATGGGGAACAGATTGTATTTGGCATCCACGCCTTCACCGGCCTGTACGCCACCCTTGAACTCCCATACATAGTCGGCCGAAGTGTAAAGACCGAAGCGAATCAGGTCTTGACGACGGTGGCCTTCCATGTAAAGTTCACGGGCACGCTCATCCAGCACATTGGGCAGGTTGAGGGCAAGGGTGCCCATGCCTGCACGGTTGCGAACGGCGTTCAGATAGTTCTGGCCCAGGGTTGCATCGGCGGATCCGCGGGCGGCGCATTCGGCATACATCAGGTAAGCATCGGCGCTGCGGAAGATGGGGAAGTCGGTGTCTACGAAGCCTTGCGCCTGTGCAGGGCTGCCATCGTGGTTCACGTTGGTGAACTTCATGGGCTTCCAGCCATTGGAGGCGCCAATGTCGTTGCGCAGATAGTCAATGTACTGCGGAACGCCCTTGTAGAACAGGGCACGGGCGTCGGTGTCGTCGAACTTGCTGGTGAAGGTGCCGGTGAGGCTCAGGCCTGACCAACCGGAGGAGATGCCAATCTCGGTTACGTCCATGTTAATACCGGCATCGGCGTTAGACCAGGTGCTGGCAAATACCAGGAAGTTGGTGGAACCGTAGGAGCGCAGCATGTTGCCGTCCTGGGGAGACAGGAAGATAATCTCGTCGCCGCCGTAGGTGGTGTTGGCGCTGCAAAGGTGGTTGTCGGCGCAGAAGAGGTCTTTGTAGGTGCCATGGAGCGGATATTCGCCGATGATGGTTTCGCAAAGGGCTGCGCACTTGTCGTACATGGGAACGCCTTTCCAAATTTCGGCGTTCAGGTACAACTTGGCCAGAATCATCTGAACCAGACCTTTGTCGGCGCGGCCATACTCATTCATGCCGGGTTCGGGGAGAACGGAGCTGGAGAGCAGTTCGCCGGCTTCCTTTTCCATCCAGTTAAAGAGGTCGGCGCGCAGAATCTGGTTGCCGCCGGTAGATCCCACCGTGTTGGTTTCATCGCAGAAAGGCACGTTGCCAAACATATCGATGGCGTGGTACCAGCTAAGGAGACGCAGGGCGCGGGCCTCGGCTATATACTGGTCTTTCAGATCATAGCCGGCAATGGTGGTCTTCTGAGACTGGCGGATGAACTCGTTGCACAGGGAAATTTGATAGAAAATACGGTAATACATACTTAGAATGAACTCGTTGGAGGCATTCCAAGTCATATTGTGAATGTCAAAGAGGTTACCGTCGTTCCAGCAGCAGGTCATTACATCGGTGGAGAGCTCCTGCATATTCACAACCGCACGCAGGTACTGGCCGAAACCGCCGTCCACGCCGTGGATGTCGGGGTCTCCGCTTTCGCCTGCGGAAGAAGAGCTGGCCAGTCCCTGATAGCACTTGGCCAGCAGGCTGGTGAAGGCTTCCTGGTTGTTGAGCACGTTCTCCGGAAGTTCCACGTTGGGATCGATGGGGGTAACGTCAAGGTCTTTGACACAGGATGCGGCAGCAAATACGGTTGCTACGGCAATGGCGATATATTTCAATGTTTTCATGTCTGTGTCTTTTTAGAAGTTAAGCTTAACACCCAGGATATAGGTGCGGGGGCGCGGGTACATATTGTTGTCTATGCCACCGAAGATTTCGGGGTCAATTCCCTTGTAACCGGTGATGCAGGCAACGTTGTTCACGGTGAAGAAGATACTTCCGTTAAGACCTTTGTTGTAGGTCTTGGAGCCGTCGCCGTTCACATAATAGCCATCCAGCAAATTGGAGAAGCTGTACTGGAGGGTTACATTGTCCAGCTTGAAGAAGGAAGCGTCGGTGACATACATGTCGGACCAGTACTGGGCATAGTTCTGGAAGTTGTGTTTTTCGGCCGTGCTGTAACGGTTGTTCACGAAGCTGTTGGTGGAGAGGTCGCTCAGGAGGTCGCAGTCGCTCATGACGTTATTGTAAACGTAGTTGCCAATGTTGGCATGTGCGCTGGCGGCCAGCGTCCAGTTCTTCCAGGTGAGCTGGGTGTTTAGACCAAAGGTCCAGTCCGGGGCGGCTTTGTGGAAGCAGTATTTATCCTTGGCGTCCACTACGCCGTCGTTGTTGAGGTCGGCGTAGGCGCCCTCAATGGGATTGCCGTTCACGTCGTAAACCTGCTTGTACACGTAGAACGAGTTGGGAGCCTGGCCGGTCTGGTGCACCTGGATGTTGTTACCCACACCGCCGGAAATACCGCCGGTATCTACACCATGGTAGTCTTCGCGCTCGTCGTCGCTGGTGAGGCGGGTGATGACCGTCTTGTTATAGGCGGCATTCATGCCCAGTTTCCAGCTCCAGTTGTTGGTCTCGATGGGAATGAGGTTCAGTTCTACTTCCACACCACGGTTTCTCAGGTTACCAATATTGGCGTTGAGGTAGTTGGTAAGGTTGGCACCTGCTGCAATGGGCGTCCAGTTCAGGAGGTCCTTGGTGTCGCGCTGATACACGTCCACGGAACCGGTGATGCGGTCGGAGAGGAAGCCCCAGTCCAAGCCCACGTTAATGGTGGTAGTGGTTTCCCACTTAAGGTCGGCGTTGTAACCGTCCGGGGTGAGCGGGGTAATGTAGGACGTTCCGAAGGGGAACATGCAGGCGTTGGTGTTATAGGTATAAGTAGCTATGGAAGGATAGTTACCAGCCTGCAGGTCCTGCTGACCGGTCTGGCCCCAGGAGGCACGCAGCTTGAGGGCGCTCACCACGCGGCTGTCGCGCAGGAATTTTTCGTTCTTCGCATTCCAGCTGGCGGCTACAGAGGGGAACAGGCCCCACTTGTTGTTGGCAAAGCGGGAAGTACCGTCCCTACGAATGGTACCGGTAATGAGGTAACGGTTGTCAAAGCTGTAGTTCAGACGGCCGAAGAAGGAGACCAGGAAGTACTCGGTCTTGAAGGTGCGGGGATTGCTAAGATAGTAGGAAGGATCGCTGGGATCGGTGCCGTCGGCCTTGAAGGTTTCGCTGTAGCTCTCGTTGTAATAGTGAGACCAGGAATAACCGGCCATGGCATCTACGAAGTGCTTGCCGGCAAAGGTGTGGCTGTAGTCGGCGTATACTTCCAGGGTTTGGTCGTTTCTAATCTGGCTATAATTGTTGTGAGAACCGGAAGCGTGGTTGTTGGCCTGCTGGGCGGTAGAGTGCATGGCTTGCTCGGAGTCGGGGGCTACATCCACGGAGCCCTTGGACTTGGAGTAGTCGATACCCAGGTTCAGGTTCACGCGAAGGTCTTCGAAACCGTGAATCTTATAGTCGAACTGGGAGTTGCCCACAAAACGCTTGGCGTTGGCCACGTCCACTTTGTCATTGAGAAGGGCAACGGGGTTGAGCCCGGCCATGGTGTTGCAATTGTCTACGGTGAAGGTGCCTCTTCCGTTGTTCCACCAGCTATAGCCGTTGAGGCCATCCGGGTCACGGACGGGTTTGGTAGGGTCGTACTTCACAGCACCGCCCACTGCGCCGGTATCGGCAAAGCGGTTGTCAATATTCATGGCCTTGGCATTGAGGTTCACGGTTAGATGCTCGTTCAGGAGCGTGGGCGTGAGCGCCAGGGCCAGGGTTTCGCGGGTGAGTTTGGAAGTCTTGAGGGTACCATTCTGGTCGTGAATGCCCAGAGACAGGCGCCAAGGCATGTAGAACTTCTCCGTTTTACCCAGCTTGCCGCTAAGGGAAACATTGCTTTCCAGCGTTCTTGCCAGCTGGAAAACTTCTTTCTGCCAGTCTGTGTTGGCGTTTCCAAGGAGGGCATAGGCGCCGCTATCGGTGCCGTACTGCTTGGCCATGAGGGCGCGCAGTTCGTCGCCGGTGAGCACATCCACATAGCGGGTGTTCTGGCTAAGAGAGGCGGTGGCGTCAAAGTTCAGATGAATGGCATTGTCGTGCTTGGAGCCCTTTTTGGTGGTAATGATAATAACACCGTTGGAAGCGCGGGAACCGAAGATGGCGGTTGCCGAAGCATCCTTAAGGACAGTGAACGACTCAATGTCGGCGGGGTTGATGGTGGCCAGAGGGTCTTCCATACCGCTAACGCCTACTTCCGAGATGGGCAGACCGTCAATCACGATGAGCGGATTGTTGTTGGCGTTCAGGGAGGAGCCGCCACGGATACGAATGGTGTTGGCCGATCCCGGAGCACCGCTGCCGGAGGTTACCACCACGCCGGCACTCTTGCCCTGCAGGAGGGAGGTGGGAGAAACGGCGACGCCCTTGTTAAGTTGGTCGGCCTTCACGGTAGAGACCGATCCGGTCATGTCGCCTTTCTTCACGGTACCATAACCAATGACCACTACCTCGTCCAGGAATTCGGCATCCTCGGAGAGGGTAATTACAGCGGGCACCTCGCTGGCCTTGAAGGCCTGCGTAGCATACCCGATGCAACTGATTTCGATCATTGCATTGGCACTGGAAACTTTGAGGAGGTAGTCGCCGTCAAGACCGGTAGTTGTCCCGTTGGACGTTCCCTGCTCGACGACCGTGGCTCCAATGACGGGGCCCATGGCATCGACTACCACACCTTTAACCTGGTACTCGCCCTGGGCAAGTACGGTAACGCAGGCTGCTAGCAGAACTGCGATTGCGGTTAAAATCCTTTTCATTTAGTGTGTAGTTAGTTAATAATATATAATGGTATCATTTGACTTTGACAAGCCTTACGCTCATGGCGCCCAGCACCAGGAACAGGGCCGCCACAAGGAACATGGCCGGCTGGCCGCCCCCAACCAGGGAAAGGACCAGACCGCCCGTTGCAGCCGCTACAATTTGCGGCACGCAGATGGTGCAGTTGAAAAGGCCCAGATAGGAGCCCATGTAGGGGCTGCCTTCAAGGGCGTTGGTAAGAAGCGTAAACGGAAGGGCCAGCATGGCAGCCCAGGCGGCGCCAATAAGGAGGAAACTGACCCACAGCACATACGGGTTGGTAACAAAGAATACGCTGGCAAAACCCGCGGCACCTATGACAAGTGATGCGGAATAGGCGGCTTTAACGCTTTTGAACCGGGGCAAGACCAGGGCCCAGAGCATGGAACCCACTGCCTGCACGGCAAAGATAACGCCCACCCAGTTACCGGCAGTTTGGTATTCCGGGGAGGCGGTGTCTGTGGTACCCCATACGGTACTGGCAATGGTGCCGTTGGTATAGGTCCACATATACAGGAAGGCAGCCCAGCAGAAGAACTGCACCAGCCCTACGGTCCAGAAAGCCTTTGGTGCTTCCAGCAACAGTTTCACCAGGCCTTTTTCGGCTTTGGTTTCCTGTTTCTGGGGGTCGATGCCATGGAACTGGGCATACTCCTGAGGCGGCATCTCCTTCACGCGAAGGAAGGTGTACAGCACGCAAAGGATAAGAATGGCGGCGCCACAGTAGAAGCTGTAAATAACGCTGTCGGGGACCACGCCTTCCGGGGCAATATTGGCAATCCCAATCCAGGTGAAGAAGATGGGGAAAAGATAACCCACCAGGCTTCCGGCATTGCAAAGGAAGCTCTGGATGCTATAGGCGGTGGTTTTCTGGTTTTCGTTTACCATGTCGCCTACCATCATCTTGAAGGGCTGCATGGCAATGTTGATGGAAGTGTCCAGGAAAATGAGGGAGAACAGGCCGAACCACATGGCCATGTTCAGGCCCAGGAACACCCGGGCGCCAAAGTTAAGGCTTCCGGCGTTGGGAAGGAAAATCATCACCAGCACTGCAATGATGGCGCCAATGAGCAGATAGGGCTTGCGACGGCCCATCCGGCACCAGGTGCGGTCACTGTACTTACCTATGAGCGGCTGCACGATCATACCCATGAGCGGGGGCAGAATCCAGAAGAAACTTAGCTGGTGAGGGTCGGCCCCCAGGGTGGCAAAGATACGGCTGATATTGGCACTTTGCAGGGCATAGGCAATCTGTACCCCAAAGAAGCCAAAGCTCAGGTCCACCATTTGACGGAAGGACAAATCTCGTTTTTGCGACATCTTGTTATTAGTTTTAGCCCATGATAATGGTTAGCAAAAATAAACAATTAAAAAATAGGTTCCGGTGCTTCGCACCAAGGTATGCGCCGAATGGACATTTTTTTGCGACGAACGGAATTTCTCATTATTTTTGCACCATGCTTAGGAACCCCACAGGATGGATCATTCACGGCTTCGCGCTTTTACACGTAGCCGTTACGGCCTTTTGTACGCTACTGGCCATCCCCGACAGCCTGCTCCTAACCGCCCTAACCATGGCGCTGGCCGTAGTCATCTGCTTCCGGGAGAATCTTACGGTAGAAATTACCATATCGGCCATTATTCTGGTCAATATTGTGGGCTTTGTACTGGGTAGTACCGGGGCGCTGCTTCTCACAGAGGTGCTGCCGCCCGTGTGGCAGCATGTGCTGGCCACCTTTGTGGTTACCGAAATTCTGGGATGGAGCCTTTATGCCTTTGCGCATCAGGTTTCCAAGGGCGGAGCAGCCGGCTACGAGAGAGCACAAAGCTGGTACAAGAATGCCGGCTGGCTGGTATTCTGCATTGCCCTTGTATTTGGCATCCGCGTGTACATCAACGCCAACTTCAAGGGCGCTTCGCTGCTGGACAACTCCGGGGTCATGCTCATCCTTATCCTAACCACGGTGGTCACGCTGCTGTTCATGGTGAGTTTTGCCGTGCAAATGCAAAAAGAGGTGTCGGCCCAGCGCACACGGAGGCATCAGGCCGAGTTCAGGTACATGACCTTAAAGCATCAGCTCAATCCCCATTTTCTGTTCAACAGCCTTAACGTGCTGGACAGCATTGTGCAGGATGGAAGCCGCCAGGAGGCCAGCGAGTACATTCACCAGATGGCCGCCCTGTACCGTTACCTCATTCAGCAGGAGGGAAAAACGCTGGTGCCGGTTAAGGAAGAATTCCAATTTGCCCGCACCTACAGGCAGCTCATGCAAATCCGCTTCCCGGAGGGGCTGGTCATCGACGACCGCATTGCCGGCCAGGAGCCGGAGGGATACATGGTGCCCTGCACCCTGCAGCTGCTCATCGAGAATGCTGTGAAGCACAATGCGCTGTCGGCCCAAAAGCCGCTGGTAATTACCGTCTCCACAGATGGTAAGTCGCTCACCCTTAGTAATAACCGCATTCCAAAGGTCACGCCCACACGCAGTACGGGAATCGGCCTGCAGTACATCCGGAACCAATACCGCGACATTGCCGGCGCCGAGATAAGCGTTCTGGAAACCTCCTCCTCCTTCTCGGTTACCATTCCCGTTATCAAGGAATCAGAAGATTTTTTCTTACCTTTGCAACCTAAGCCCAGAAAGGCATGAAAGCATTCATCATAGAAGACGAAATACGCGCACGGGAGCTCATGATTCATCTCCTGGCCGAACATTTTCCCCAGGTAGAAGTAGTGGGCAGCGCCGGCTCGGTCACAGAATCATTGGCCTGGTTGGGTTCCCATCCGGCCCCGGATGTTATCTTCATGGATGTAGAGCTAAGCGACGGCAGCAGCTTCGACATTTTTACCCGCATGGATGTGCCCTCCCCTGTGATCATGACCACTGCCTACGACCAATATGCCGTACATGCCTTTGAAGTGAATGCCGTAGACTATTTGCTCAAGCCCATCGGCCTGCCGGAACTCAAACGCGCCATTTCCCGCGTTGCCTCCGGAGAAGTTGCCAAGCCCTCTTCGGAAGCCGTTCGCAGCATGCTCGATCAGGTGCGAAAGGAAAAATTCCTCATCAAACTCAACGACCGCATTGTGCCGGTGAGGGCCTCCGACATAGCCTATTTCTACTCCGAGGACAAGAACTCCTACCTGGTTACCCTCTCCGGCTCTTCGTATGTGCTGGACGGGTCGCTGGACACCCTTGCCGAAAGCCTTTCGCCCACAGACTTTTTCCGCATCTCACGCAGCTGCATCATCTCCGAGGGCATCATCGACTCTGTCTCTCGGCTCGTAGGCGGCCGGCTGCGGGTTTCTCCCAAGCGCGACATCCCTTCGCTCACAGACTTTACCGTTTCCCGCGCCCGGGTCGATAGCTTCCTGGAGTGGCTGGAGCGCTAAGTGGCCATGCATCCCAAATTCATTCTGTTTTCCTACCCCGACGCCCCGCTGGTGGGAACCTTCATTTACGGCCTGGTAGGCCAGCACAAGGAGCTGGTTCCCGGCTATGGTAAAGTGCACGGCGGCGGCTGGTATCTGAAAGACGACACCGCCCTAACCATCACCCTGTATGGATCATCCGGGGACTATGGCGCCGCCAATCTGTCTTTTTTGAACCGCATCCCCTCCGAGCTGCGTTCCTACACCTTCCTCTACTCCCCCGGCTGGGGCCTCCCCGGCAACGCCCTGGACCTCACCGACGTTCAGTGGTTCTAACGTGGATTTTCCCAGCTAGCTTTTTTGCCGGTTTTTTCAAAGATGGTTGGTTGGGAAAAGCGCCTCTCACGCTTGTAGAAGCGGGAAATGAACGGTTATCCGTGTAACACTTTTCTACACGGATAAATCTTTCGTACTTTGCACTTGAGAGATTTCCTGCACGTTGCAGGAAAGGTAAAGCAAAAGCGTATGAAAGACTTATTATGTGTTGTTGTGGCCGACGATGGAGATGTGCTGGTCTCTACAGAGTACTTTTCTCCTATGGCCAAAGGAAATCAGATGCAGTTTAACCGCGAAGACCCGTTGTATGGGCAGATAGTGGATGCGCTGAAGCAGTGTGGACCCGACTGCCTATATGCCATTCGCCTGCTGGAAAGTGCCAGAAAAGACGCGCGGTACAACTACCTGGGGCTGCATCCGGGCCTGGAAGAAGCCCTCGCAGACTGGCGCAGGAAAAAAGCGGCCGAAAGAAACCTTCCGGCCTACTATATTCTGCATCAGAGTGTATTGTTGGGAATTGCCGATGCCGCGCCCAAAATTCCGGAGGAACTGCTGGCCGTTCCAGGTTTCGGCCCTGGCCTTTTTGACCGCTACGGGGAAGAGATTCTTCGCTTAACCAAAAACTACTGATGAATGCCCAATTGTTTTAATGCGTTTGTGGCAATATTGCTTAACCGGGCCGCGTGCTTCAGGTGCTCGATGGCCTGCCGTTGCTCTTTCTTTTAAAGGCATAGATACACGCAGAACCCGATACCCATTAGGAGGCACAGGGCGAAGGTAGAGAGTACCAGCAGCGGCAGCATGGGATCCAGGGCACGGCCGCTCCGGGTCCAGACGCCCCGAAGATGAAGGATATACAGCGGCAGGGTAACGGCCCACAGCCAGTGCCACCAGGACGGCCAGCACAGCAGGCAATAGGTGGTCATACATGCCCAGCCAGTGCAGATGAGCGCGGTTTGGTATATTCTTGCCTTGTGTTCTCCCAGTTTGATGGCCACAGTTACGCGGTTGGGGGCATCGGTGGCCATATCCCGAATGTTGTTCACGTTGAGAACCCCCACGCTGAAACAGCCCACGCCGGCGGCCGGCAGCAGCAGTTTCCAGTGAAGGCCCACGCCACCAGTGCACACAAAATAGGCGCCCAGCACCGCCACAAGGCCGAAGAAGAGAAACACGTAGAGGTCTCCCATGGCTCTGTAGCCGTAGGGGCGGGAGCCCAGGGTATACCGAATGGCGCTGATGATGGCCGCCGCACCCAGCATGAGCACCAGGATGGGGGTAAGATCCCACAGCGAGCCAAAAGCCCGCCAGGTCATGGCCGTACCACATGCTATGCACAGCCCCACAAAAACGCCAATGAGCGTCTTCATATCGGCGATGGTCATGCCGCCGCCGTTAAGGCCATACTGCGGCCCTTGGCGCTGGGCGGTGTCGGTTCCATGGAGCACGTCTCCCAATTCGTTGCACAGGTTGGACAGAATTTGCAGGCAAATGGCGGTGGCCAGTATTAGAACCGTCGTCCAAAGGTCTACCTTCCAATTGGCAATGGCCAAAAGGATGCCCAGCAGGACACCTCCTGCCGCCAGCGGCAGTGTTCTGAGCCGCATGGATTGTATGGCAGCTTTAGGGCTCATTCTAGTCCAGTTTGAGTACGGCCATGAAGGCGCTCTGGGGCACCTGCACGGTGCCAATCTGGCGCATGCGCTTCTTGCCTTCTTTCTGCTTTTCCAGCAGCTTGCGCTTACGGGTAACGTCGCCGCCGTAGCACTTGGCGGTTACGTCCTTGCGCACCTGGCGCACGGTTTCCCGGGCAATAATTTTGGCGCCGATAGCCGCCTGCACCGCAATGTCAAACTGCTGACGCGGAATGAGGTCCTTGAGTTTGAGACAGATTTTTCGGCCGAAATCGTAGGCGTGGTCTTCGTGGATGAGGGTGCTCAGGGCATCGGCGGGGTCTCCATTTAGGAGGATATCCAACTTTACCAGCCGGGCGGGACGGAAGTCTGTCACGTGGTAGTCGAACGAAGCGTAGCCTTTGGAAATGCTCTTGAGTTTGTCGTAAAAGTCAAACACTACCTCGCTTAGCGGAAGGTCGTAATTGAGCTCTACGCGGTCGGTGGTAATGTAGTGCTGGCCGATAAGGGTGCCCCGTTTATCCATGCACAGTTTCATGATGGGGCCGTAAAAATCGGCCTTGGTAATAATTTGCGCGCGGATATACGGCTCTTCAATGTGGTCGATGACCGACGGAGCGGGCAGGCCGGAAGGATTGTGGACATCGACTACCTCCCCTTTGGTGGTGTACACCTTGTAAGAGACATTGGGTACGGTTGTAATGACATCCATATTGAACTCCCGGAACAGGCGCTCCTGCACAATTTCCAGGTGCAGCAGGCCCAGGAAACCGCAGCGGAAGCCAAAGCCCAGAGCCAGGGAACTCTCTGGCTCATAGGTAAAGGAGGCGTCGTTGAGCTGGAACTTCTCCAGGGTGGCACGCAGTTCCTCAAACTTGGAAGCATCTACGGGATACAGGCCGGCAAAGACCATGGGCTTCACTTCCTCGAAGCCGGCAATAGCCTCCCGGCAGGGATTTTCCACGTGCGTAATGGTGTCTCCAACTTTCACTTCCACGGCCGCCTTGATACCGGTAATAATGTAGCCAACATCGCCGGCACGGACCTCTCCCGTGGGATTGAGTTTCAGTTTTAGGTTGCCCACTTCCTCGGCCTCGTATTCGTTGCCCGTAGAGAAGAACTTTACTTTGTCGCCTTTACGGAGCGTGCCGTTCACCACTTTGAAATAGGCGATAATGCCGCGGAAGGGATTGAACACCGAGTCGAAGATAAGGGCCTGCAGCGGGGCCTCGGGGTTGCCTTCGGGCGATGGAATTTTATCTACAATGGCATCCAGCACCGCCTGCACTCCTTCGCCGGTGCGGGCGCTTACCCGCAGCACTTCCTCTGGGGCGCAGCCCAGAAGGTCGCAGATTTGGTCGGTGACCAGCTCTGGCTGAGCGCTGTCCATGTCTATCTTATTGAGTACCGGAATAATTTCCAGGCTGTGGTCGATGGCCTGATACAGATTGGATATGGTTTGGGCCTGAATGCCCTGCGAAGCATCGACCACCAGCAGTGCGCCTTCGCAGGAGGCAATGCTGCGGGACACTTCGTAGGAAAAGTCCACGTGACCGGGCGTGTCAATGAGGTTGAGCCTGTACGTTTCCCCGTCCCTGTGATAATCCATCTGGATGGCGTGGCTCTTGATGGTAATGCCTTTCTCCCGCTCAAGGTCCATGTCGTCCAGCACCTGGTTCTCCATCTGGCGGTCGCTCAGGGTTTGCGTGAGCTCCAGGAGACGGTCGGCCAGGGTGCTTTTACCGTGGTCGATATGGGCAATGATGCAGAAATTCCGGATGCGTTTCATAGGGCCGCTTAGTTGAGCTTACGTTTGGCCGATGTTTTGGCGCTGTCTTCCTTCAGGGCCCGGGCCACCTTGGCAGCCACAACGGTTCCAAATTTAACTTTTCCCTGGGAATCAATGAGATAGAGCGAAGGGATCCACTTTACGCAATAGGCCTTTGCAACGGCCGATTCCTTCTTTCCCGCAGGGTCGAACAGTTGCACTCCCGGCAGTTCATTCTCCTTGGCATACGTTAGGAAGGCTTCCCGGGTGCGGTCGAAGGAGACCGATACAAATGCCACCCGGTCCGGGTTGGCCGCTGCCTGCATGGCCTTTAGCTCCGGGACTTCGGCGCGGCAGTCCGGGCACCACGATGCCCAGAACACCAGCACTACCTGCTTGCCCAGAAAACTGCTCATTTTCACCGGTTTCCCATCCATGTCTTCCAGGGTAAAATCTGGCGCTGGGGTGCCCGGTTTGAGCAGCTCCGTGGCATACTGCAAATCCAAATCTTCTTCGGCCGGGGTATTCTGAGCGGCCAGCCCGCAGCAAAGCAGGGCTCCGGCCAGTAGGGTAATCCACTTTTTCATGCTTTCCATTTTTAGCTTTCAAAAATACACATTTTGGCCGGATTTTGCAAAAATACACGAATGTTGTTAATTAGCGGCAAAATCTTTATATTTGTGTGTTTGATAAGCAATAACCGCATACCAACCCTATGAAAAAATCCAACGAAGAACTGAAAACCATTGCCACGCAAATACGCCGGGACATCCTGAACATGGTGTGCACGGCCAAATCGGGGCATCCGGGCGGGTCCATGTCCAGCACAGACATCCTCACCGCTCTTTATTTCAATGAGATGAACCACAACCCCGCCACCTGGACGCGGGACGGCAAAGGACAGGACATGTTCATTCTTAGCGCCGGTCACATGACCCCCGTTTACTATTCGGTGCTGGCTCGCTCAGGTTATTTCCCCGTAAGCGAACTGGCCAGTTTCAGGCAAATGGGCTCACGCCTGCAGGGCCACCCTTCCGTTCGTAAGAACCTTCCCGGTGTGTTCCAGGCGTCCGGCTCCCTGGGCCAGGGCCTAAGCGCTGCCTGCGGCCTTGCCCTGGGTAAAAAAATGGACAAAGACCCTGGCCTTGTGTTCTGCCTCTGCGGCGACGGCGAAAGCGAGGAAGGCCAAATTTGGGAAGCCGGCATGTTTGCCGTATTCCATAAGCTGGACAACCTCATTGCCATGACAGACTGGAACGGCAAACAGATTGACGGCCCCACCGAGGAAGTTTCCGGTATTGGAGACCTGTCGGCCAAATGGGAAGCCTGGGGCTGGAGAGTAATTGTGGCCGATGCCCACGACTTTGACTCCATTGGCAAAGCCTATGAGCTGGCCAAGGCCGGCAAAGGCAGCGGCCTTCCTACCATGATTCTTTGGAAGAGCGAAATGGGCCACGGCGTAGATTTCATGGCCGGTACACATAAGTGGCACGGCTCCGTTCCCAAGCCCGAACAACTGGAAGAAGCCCTAAGGCAGCTGGGAGAAACGCCCCTTGGAGACATTCAGTAAACCACCCCATCCCGTAAGTCCTATGAAAAAGTATATCGATACAGGAAAGAAAGATACCCGGAGCGGCTTCGGAGAAGGCCTGCTCAAAGCCGGAGAGGCCAACCCCAACGTAGTGGCTCTCACCGCCGACCTTAAAGGTTCCCTGAAGATGGACGCCTTTGCGGCCAAGTTCCCGGAGCGCTTTGTTCAGTGCGGCATCGCCGAATCCAACATGGTGGGCGCCGCCGCCGGCCTGGCCATCACGGGCAAGATTCCCTTCATTGGCTCCTTCGCCGAATTCGTAACCGGCCGCGTATACGACCAAATACGCCAGGAAGTAGCCTACGGCCAAACCAACGTGAAAATTGCCTCCTCCCACGCCGGCATTACCCTGGGAGAGGACGGCGCCACGCACCAGACCATGGAAGACCTGGCCCTCATGCGTGCCCTTCCCGGCATGGTGGTCCTGAACCCCTGCGACTACAACCAAACCGTGCAGGCCACCCTGGCCGCCGCCGCCTACAACGGTCCCGTATACCTTCGCTTCGGCCGTCCCAGCGTTCCCAACTTCACGCCCGCAGACCAGCCCTTTGTCATTGGCAAGGCCATTGTCCTCAATGAAGGCAAGCACGTCACGCTCATCGCTACCGGCCACACCGTATGGGAAAGCCTCCTGGCCGCCGAAGCCCTTGAGGCCGAAGGCATCGAGGCCGACGTTCTGGACATAGCCACCATCAAGCCCCTGGACGAAGAAACCATCCTGGCTTCGGTGAAAAAGACCGGCGCCGTGGTAGTGGCCGAAGAACACAACATGGCCGGCGGTCTGGGAGAAGCTGTAGCCGGATTGCTGGCCCGCGAGTTCCCCGCTCCCGTGGTATTTGTGAACGGCCAGGACAAATTCGGCCAGTCTGGCACGCCTTCTGCATTAATGGCGGCCTACGGCCTGGACGCCCAGCACATCGCCGAGGCTGCCCGCAAGGCCGTGGCTCGCAAATAAATGACCGACTTAGAGAAAATATTTAACCAGCTGGTTACCGAAAACAGTGAAAAGCTGTACTGGCACGTGCGTCGCTTCGTGAATTCCCATGAGGACGCCGACGACCTTCTGCAGGATATCTTTCTCAAAATATGGACTGCGCTTCCTTCCTGGCGGGGGGAGGCGCAGCTTTCTACCTGGGCCTGGCGCATTGCCACCAATGAAACCCTAAACTGGTTGCGCCGGGAACGGGTTCGGGCCGCCCTTCGCTTCTCTTCCATAGACGCCGAAATGGAACGCCGAATCCAGGCCGACCCTTACTTTAACGGCACCGCCGCGCAGAGGGATCTGGCCAAAGCGGTGGCCCGCCTGCCGGAAAAACAGCGCCAGGTATTCATCATGCGCTGGTGGGACGAACTGCCCTACGAAGAAATATCGGCCATTACCGGCACCAGCGTAGGCACCCTCAAAACCTCTTACCACCTGGCCCAGGAAAAGGTAAAGGCCTTCTTGCAGCCATAATCCCCAAGGTCTCCCAAACGCGCCCAACGGTCCTTTCGGTGGGACGTTAGGCAAGAAAATGCCCCCAAAACACGTCCAACGGTCCATTCAGTGGGACGTTAGGCAAGAAGTGGGCAAAAGCGCCGTGTGGTTTAAAATAATTTTTGTATATTTGTATGCTTATAACCAAGATTTTTAACTAACCAAATCATTTTTATGAAAAGATTTCTAACCATCCTCGCATTCCTGTCTTTAGGTTTTTCGGCTTTTGCCCAAGAGGCTCAGGAAGCTCAGGAAGAAGACAAAGCCAAGGAAAAAGAGGTTAAAAAAGGCTGGAGCTTTGGCGTGCTTCCCACGGCCACCTGGTCCACGGACAATGGTTTCCAGGCCGGTTTGTTCGGAGATGTGTATTATTACGGCGACGGTTCCACTTACCCGGACCCTGTGCACAAGATTAGCTGGGAAGGCTCCTACTTTACCCACAGCCACCGCATGCGTCTGTACCTGGCCTACGACTCCAAGTATCTTATCCCCAAGATGCGTGTGAATGCATCCGTTACCTATGTAACAGATCCCCTGTACAGCTTCTGGGGCTTCAACGGTCCCGCCTCCGTCCAGAATTACGATATCTGGGGGAACAGAAATTACGCCGACTTATACCAGGGCACCAATATCAATTATTACGGCATGGGCCGCGACATGCTGCGTGTCCTTGCCAACTTCCAAGGCCAAATTATTCCTCACCTGAACTGGGCGGCCGGCATTAACTTCTGGTACTGGAAGCTTGGTCCCATGAAAGACAACGGCGCCAAACTAAAAGATGAAAACGGCAATTATATCAAGGACGCCGAGGGTAATAACCAACTTTTCTACTACAACAAGGATTTTACGCTGGTTAGGGCCTACCAAAACGCCGGACTCCTTACGGAACAAGACCTCACCGGAGGCATGTCCCTGGAAGTCAATGCCGGTCTGGTCTATGACACCCGCGACATGGAGGCCGCTCCCAACAAGGGCATTTGGGCCGAAGCCTATCTGAATGGCGCCCCCTATGCCGGCAACCCTGCCAACGGCTCTTACAACCCGTACCTCAAAGCTTGCGTGTACTTCCGCCAATACCTTTCCATCCCCATCCATATCCCTGCCGGAGAACCCGTTTTTGCCTATCGTCTGGCCTGGCAGCAAACCCTCCTTGGAGAAACGCCCTTCTACATGATTCAGAACGTTCCGCTGCTGGTTCAGCGCAACATGATCTCGGAAGGTTTCGGTTCCAGCAACACCCTGCGTGGTATGCGTGAGAACCGCATTCTTGCCGAAGGTATGGCCTGGGTCAACACGGAACTGCGCGTAAAATTGGTCAAGTTCAAACTCTTCAACCAGTTCTTCTACGTAGCCGTGAACCCCTTCTTCGACGGCGGCTTCATTACCAAGCAGTATAAGAAGGATATCATTGACCAAGTGGCGCTGGACGGTAAAATCTACGATCCTTGGCTTGCGCTCCTCGGCCAGGATACGCTTATCTATGATGCGTCCAATGCCGGCAGGTTCATCTACAGCGCCGGTGCGGGCCTCAAGCTGGCCATGAACCAGAACTTCATTATCTCGGCCGAGTATGCAAAATGCTTCACGCCCGGCATGGCGGCCGACCCTTGGATTGGTATCGGCATTAACTATCAGTTCTAAACTATGAGAAGGCTTTTCCACATTGCAGCCCTCGGCCTGGCGGCCCTGGCCCTGTACTCCTGCATGGCAGGAAAATACATGTCCAGCTATGCTCTTCAGCCCCCCGTACACGGCATAGACGACATTGAGCGCACCCGTCATAAGGCCGATTCCTTAATGCCCGGCAGTACTGCCTGGTACGACAGCCTCAAGACCTGCGGCATTTTAAGGGACACCTGGACCACCAGCTATGAGGGAGTGAATCTGCACGCCTGCTTCGTTCCCGCCAAAGACCCTTCCACGGCCAGCGGAACGGCCATCGTCGTTCACGGTTACGGCGACAACCACTACGTATTCCTGTATCTGGTGCGCATGTACCGCGACGTTCTTAACTACAACGTACTGTTCCCGGATTTGCAGTATCACGGCCTGTCCCAGGGCGACGAAATCCAGATGGGCTGGAAAGACCGCCTGGATGTACAGAAATGGGCAGCCATTGCCCACGACATCTTCAGGGACGACTTCATGGTGCTGCATGGCGTATCCATGGGCGGCGCTACGGTCATGATGGCCAGCGGAGACCCTCTTCCCTACTACGTCAAGTGCATCATCGAAGACTGCGGCTATTCCTCTGTGTTCACCCAATTCAACAATAACCGCAAGGAAAGCTTCAGCTTCATTCCCCCGGATGTACTCCAGAGTGCCAGTCTGGTTACCAAAAACCGGTATGGCTGGGGCTTCTGGGAGGCTTCCTCCCTTAAGCAGCTGGAAAAGAGCACGGTTCCCATGCTCTTCATCCACGGCGACGCCGACGACTTCGTTCCGTTTGACAACCTGAAAAGGAACTTCGACGCCAAAAAGAACGGATACAAAGAGATGTGGGTAGCCCCCGGCGCCGTGCACGCCAACGCCTATGCCAAGTACCCGGACGAATACATTTTAAGGGTTTCCAACTTCTTAAAGACGGTTCGCGGTCTCATTGACGCAGGAACCTATCCCGGTTAACATTGAAAGTTCCCTCCCCCATCATCGGGGAGGGTTTTATTATATATACGTATGAGCAAATACATTCTTTCCCTGGACCAGGGTACCAGTTCCTCCCGGGCCATCGTCTTTGACCACGAAGGCCACATATGCTCGGTGGCACAGCAGGAGTTTACGCAGTACTTTCCCCAACCCGGCTGGGTAGAGCACGACCCCATGGAAATATGGGCCAGCGAGGCCGCTGTCATTGCCCAGGCCATCTCCACCATCGGCATCAACGGACTGGACATTGCGGCTATCGGCATTACCAATCAGCGTGAAACCACCATTGTGTGGGATGCAAAGACCGGCCTTCCGGTGTATAAGGCCATTGTCTGGCAGGACCGCCGCACATCGGCTTTTTGCGACCAGCTCAAAGCCGACGGCCTGGTAGAGCGCATCCGTCAGAAGACGGGACTCATCATAGACGCCTACTTCTCCGGCACCAAAATCAAGTGGATCCTGGACAACGTGCCCGGCGCACGGGAAAAGGCCCAGGCCGGAGATTTGCGCTTTGGCACCGTGGACAGCTGGCTGGTGTGGCAACTCACCCGCGGGGAGGTACACGTAACCGACGTTTCCAACGCCTCGCGCACCATGCTGTTCAACATTAACACGCTGGAATGGGACGCAGAGCTACTGGAGTTGCTGGACATTCCCCTGAGCATGATGCCGCGCGTGTGCTCCTCTTCGGAGGTTTATGGGCACACCAAAACCACCATCTTTGCGCACGAGGTCCCCATCGCCGGAATCGCCGGAGACCAGCAGGCGGCCCTATTCGGCCAGATGTGCACCACGCCCGGCAGCGTGAAAAACACCTACGGAACCGGCTGCTTCCTACTTATGAACACGGGTACAAAGCCCATCCTTAGCCGCAACAATTTGCTCACCACCGTTGCCTGGAAAATTGGTTCCACGGTGAATTACGCCCTGGAAGGATCCATTTTCGTGGGCGGCAGCGTGGTTCAGTGGCTGCGCGACGGCCTGGGCATCATTCGCTCATCGGCCGAGATAGAGGCCCTGGCGGCTACGGTCCCCGACAACGGCGGCGTGTACTTTGTGCCTGCCCTCACCGGCATGGGCGCACCGTATTGGGACCAGTATGCGCACGGGGTCATTTGCGGCATCACCCGCGGCACCACCGCGGCACACATTGCCCTGGCGGCCCTGCAGGGCATTGCCTTCCAAACCATGGATATAGTGGCCGCCATGGAGGCCGACGCCGGAGTAAAGCTGTCGGAACTCAAAGTAGACGGTGGCGCTTCCCGCAACAATCTCATGATGCAGTTCCAGGCCGATATCCTGGGCACCAACGTCATTCGGCCCGCCGTTACAGAAACCACCGCCATGGGCGCCGCCTACCTGGCCGGCCTGGCCGTTGGCTATTGGAGTTCCCTGGACGAGATAAAGGCCCAGTGGCAGGTAG
>Ga0265300_10000772_pt1 | contig 32851 bp, 60 predicted proteins | sample AusTroGonzalo_MG_FD_193482 | JGI IMG/M metagenome (GOLD analysis project Ga0265300, IMG submission 193482) | Bovine rumen microbial communities from tropical cattle in Woodstock, Queensland, Australia - Gonzalo_03 | ecosystem: Host-associated > Mammals > Digestive system > Stomach > Rumen ...
GATAAGGAAATGAAGAAAATCCTGCGAACCTTGTTTGTCGCTCCGAAGGGTTACCGCTTTATGGAAATGGACTATAAATCACTTGAAGTGATGGTGTCCGCCTCATATCACCACGACCCGCAGATGATTCACTACTTGCAGAACCCCGCATCGGATATGCACCGTGATACCGCCTGCGATATGTATATCCGAAAGCCAGAAGAACTGACAAAGGAAGAACGTTCGTCCATCAAGTCGGGATATGTGTTTTCGTCGTTCTATGGTGCATCCTACAAGTCGTGTGCCCGAAATATGTGGAACAACATGCCTAAATACACCAAGGAACATTTGGCAAAGGACCATAAGATTAATACTTACGCCAAATGGGAAGCGCATGTAAAAAAAGGCGACGACATCTTTTGGAACCAACGTTTCAAGGTTTACAATGCGTGGCGTAGGACTGAATGGGACAGTTATCAGAAGATGGGCTACGTGCAATCCTACACAGGTTTCCGCTGCCTGGGACCTATGGGCTACACGCAGGCTACTAACTGCTGCATTCAAGGTTCCGCATTCCATATCCTCTTGAAAGCACTCACCTACGACTTGAAGGATTTCAAGGCACAGGGCTTGCTGTCCTGCATTATCGGACAGATTCACGACGCTATCATTGCCCTGGTTAAAGAGGGCGAAGAAGACAAGGTTGCTAAGATTATCTACGGTAATGGCGTTAAGCGTGTCAGCAAGGAATTTCCGTGGATTTGCGTTCCGCTCGTGATTGAAGCCGACGCTTCTGCCGTGGACGGGTCCTGGGCTAAAATGACAGAAGTGGGCGCCCTGTGCGATGACGGTATGCCCGAAAATTGGCAGGCGAAATTCGAGGAAGCACATTGATTTATTGATAATGACCTATATAACTTTCGAGGAAACATTATGGATACAATAAAAACAACCAAGAAAATAATCATGGACGTTCAAGGCGTTCTTAATGAAGCCGTAGACAAACTGGACCTTATTGAACAGTATGGTGCGGAAACAGTTTCTGTAGACACTGCTATCGCTGCGGTACATACGTGTGCCAAGGGCTACGAGCAGTTTATGGATAACCTTACTATCGAGGCATGCTGCCATATCCTGCTGAAAAAGTATCAAGGGCACGAGCCGTCCTTGGGCGACGTGCTCACATTCAAGACAGCCATTGAACTCATGCTCCACAACGACTACGGCGTTTCTACGTCAAAGTTTGAATAATTACGAATCCGAGGATACACCGTATGATTACAAGCATTAATCCCGAAGACATCCTAACGGAGTTGGATGCCCTTGCTGAAAACTATGATATCCCAGACCACGAAATAAGTACCATGAAGGAAGATATCCAAAAAATGGTGGATGAGTATGAAGAACATATTGAAAACCTAGATGACGATTGCTCGGAATTAGAGGATGAAAAACAAGAACTGGAAGAGAAACTTGAAGAATTTCTACGCTTTGGAACTCTTGAAGATTATACATCCTATATTTTAAGGTCGATTAACGGTTATGAACCTAGCCTAGGGGACGTGCTGTCCCTCAAGGAAGACCTAAAAAATCTATTAATAACCAAGTACAATATTCCCACGGAGAATATATAAGATGTCACTTTACAATGCATATCGCCCAAAGACGCTTGCCGAAATGTACGGAAACGAAGCAGTAGTCAAGGCTGTACGTGAACATTTCGCACAGCCTAACCCGAAGCGTATTTCGCACTGCCATATTATCAGTGGGGAAAGTGGCTGTGGCAAAGCTCAACCCTTATATTCTAAGGTTCTAACTCCTACAGGTTGGAAACGTATGGGCGATATAAAGGTAGGTGATACCGTTATTTCGGGTGATGGTGAACCAACTACCGTACTAGCGGTGTATCCGCAAGGACTGCGACCTGTATATACTATAAGCCTAGATGACAAGACGGCATTCCATGTAGCTGATAACCACCTCAATGTGGTAACGTATAAGAAATATTATAATAAGCATAAGGGTAAAGTTAATCGTACAAGCCATACAGAAGTTCTTACTACAGAGCAACTGATAAACCTTGTGGACAAGGCTAATGGACGTTCTGCTACGACATATATCGGTGGAATACGTATCCCGAACATTAAAGTTAAGGGTAAGGAGAGTACATTGCCTATAAATCCCTACTTGCTAGGTATACTTATTGGCGATGGTACCCTATCTGCATCATTTAGCGTATCCCTTCCAGAAGAAGATGTCTACAATAATGTATTTAACCTGTTGAAGGATGAAGGTTTTACATTACATAAAATATCAGACGACCCTACGAATTATGATTATCATATTGTACGGGATGTCGAAAGCTATCCGCGTTCGCAGGATATGATTAACGACACGGATAATTTGAAAAACAAAATAAAGAAGTTAAATCTGAATGTCAAATCCGTAAACAAGCATATACCACAGGAATACTTGTATGCTTCGGAAAAAGACCGCCTGGAACTCCTTAGAGGCCTTTTTGACAGTGATGGCCATGTAGGAAAAAATGTTTCCAAGAAAGGATACGTAGGCTGTTATTACGAATATACGACAAGCAGCGAAGAACTGTCAAGGGATTTTGAAATTCTCGTACGAAGTTTAGGCATATCGGATACAGTTACTTCTAAGATACCCCAATATCGGGATTCTACGGGAAATATTATAAAATGTCATGTCTGTTATAGGCATCACCTTAAAGTACCTAACAATTTAAGGATAGCTAGTTCAAATAAACATATAAATCGTATTAAAGATAGGCAATGCGGTACATTGTTGAGCCGCCGCATAACAAGTATTACCTATAAGGGTCTAGAAGAATGCCAGTGTATTTATGTGGAAGCAGATTGCCATACATATGTCACTGACAACCATACACTTACACATAATACGACACTCGCACGTATTATCGCCACGGAACTGCTCGGTTCAGACCCCACGTTCGGTATCCACGAAATCAATACAGCCGACAACAGGGGCATTGACACTGTACGTGACATCATTGACCAAATGCGGGGTCTCCCATTGAAAGGCCGTTCCGTATCGTTCGTAGTCGATGAAGCGCATGGCCTGACGGCAGACGCCAAGCGTGCATTTTTGAAACCTACAGAAGACATGCCCGCCCACGTCTATTTCTTCTTCTGTACGACAAACCTTACGCAGTTGCTTAAAGGCGACGAGGGTAAGGCTCTCGGAACCCGTAGCACCCAATGGAAGATGGAACCGCTTAACGCACGCCAGTTAGGAAAGTTAATCCTTAACACCGCCGAGAAAGAAAATTTCAACGTGGATGACACGGTGCTGACTGCTATAATTGAAGCAGCGGAAGGCTCACCACGTGCGGCTCTTGTAGCTCTTGAAAAAATTATGGGTGTTCCCGACGACATTGACGCCCAAATTAAAATCCTTGAAAGTGCCTGCGTAGAGGCTGACCCGAACACCTTGGAGTTTTGCCGAACCGTTTGTGCGAATAAGCCGAATTGGGAAGAAATCAATGCGGTCCTGCGTGAAATGAAGGGTAAGGTGGACGCTGAAACCGTCCGTCGTGGTGTCCTGGGCTACTGCACTTCCATTATGCTCAAAAATGGCAGCGAGCGTATCTGCCGTGTTATGGAGGAATTTGCCATCCCGACCTATGACACGGGATTCCCTGGTCTTGTGCTCGCAGCCTACAGGTCTATGAAGTAAGCTATGAAGAAAAATCAAAATCCGAACAAAGTCGGTGGAGTTGCCATTGAGAATTGCCTGGTTCTAGAAGCATTGGGCTGTGACAAGTTCAAGGTGAAGCTGCCGAACGACCACGAAATGACTTGTCATATTTCGGGAAAAATCCGAAAGAACCATATAAGGATTCTTCCATATGATACGGTCACTATTGAGGTCAGCCCATACGATGTGCTGAATAACGGTAGAATCGTGTATCGTAATAAAAAGTAGCCCACTAGCTATATAAATATTGGACCTATAAATACAAGGAAACCTTATGAACGGAAATTACAATTTTTCCATTGACACGGTTGACCCCGACTTGGAGATTGACTTTATGGACTTGCAGCCCGCAGTGGCTATGCAGTCGTCCCTGTATGGTTATTACAGCGACAAGGCTGTAGATGCCCGCTCCGAACGTGATTCTGCCGTAAATGAACTTGACAAGGTGACTGCTGCGGTAGAACTTGAAATCCGTGAAGACGCAGTCAAAAGTGGTGAAAAACTGACCGAAGCCAAGGTGAATGCCAAGGTGGAACAGGACAAGCGTGTAGTTGAACTCAAAGAAATTGTCGTGGAAAAGAACAGGATTCTGCAACGCCACGAAGCCAAGTGCCGTGCCCTTGACCACAAACGCACGATGCTAGAGATGGCAGTGCGCATGATGCTCTCAAAATCTAACATTATGAGTGAAAAAGGTATTGCCTATGATTGGAACAGTGATGAATCACAACGTAAAGTTCGTGAAGCATTAAATAACAATAAGTAATTTATGATAAACCTCAAATTAGTAAAATCTTACTGTAAGGAACCCATAGAAAATATAAAGGGTTATCATGAAGCAATAACCGATTTTACTAATATGTGGGAATGTCACCATATTTCAGAAATACAGGAAAATATGATACTATCCAAAAATGTATTAAAACAGAAAGGATTGTATTATAATCGACCTGCATCTGAATTAGTGTTTCTTACAAAAAAGGAACACCGTAGACTACATAATCTCGCGGATACATCCAAATATGCAAAATCTTCAAAATCTTTAATCCAATATTATAAAACAGAAAATGGTGTAAATAAGCGTAATCAGTTATCTTTAATGAATAAAACTAGAAAGCATTCCGATGAAACTAAACAAAAGATTAGTAATTCTAATAAAGGTAAACAGGTATCTACGGATTCCAGACAGAAAATGAGTTTAGCCCATAAGGGTATGCCCGGTTTTTGGACAGGTAAAACTATGTCGAATGAATTACGTAAAAAGTTAAGAGAGACTAAACTGCAAATGACTAGATATTACAAGGAATATAAACAAAAGGATGGAGCATTGTCTTGGAAACAATGGCAACGGGATGAATGGTGTAAAATAAAAAATACTATTACCCGTGATAGCAATGGCAGGTAATGCAAAGTTTTCAATATAGAATATGGCAATTTTTATGCTTTGTTTCTATATTGAATTATCGCCCCTGCGGGATTCTCCGTCCCTATGGGGCAAGTGAACAGTGAACAGTAACAAACAGCAAACAGCAAACAGCAAACAGTAAACTAAATAGGAGTTACACTATGGCAGGATATGACCGCAGCCGTATGTCCCTGGGTCGTCGCACCCAACAGCAAACAGATACCCGTGAATCCAACGGTGGCTTGTCCCGCCAGGGATTTATGAACTACGCCACTTGCAAGTTGAAATTCTTCAAGATGGGCGACCCTGGCACGTATCACGACATTAACATTCTTCCCTGGAAGATTTCTTCCAAGAACCACCCCGAAGTCATTCGCACAAAGGACGAACCCGAATTTCTCCGTAATGGCGAACCGAACCCCGCAAAGGTTATGGTGGGCGACCTTGACTACGTGCTTGACGTGATGGTTCATACCCGCATTGGACCCAACAATGGCGATTACCTGTGCTTGAAGAAGAACTTCGGTAAGCCGTGCCCGATTTGCGAACGTGCCGAAGAACTTAACAAGGACAACCGCACGAAAGAAGAAGCAAAGAAACTCTTTGCAAAGCGTAAGTGCGTTTACGTCGTCCAGGAACTTGACGACCAATTCTATGACAAGGGCGAAGACCCGAAGATTTTTGAAGTGTCCCACCCTGTCTTCTCCAAGGATTTGCAGGACCGTGCTACCGCCTGTATGCGTGGCAAGGGCATTGTGAACTTTGCCGACACTTCCATTGAAGAAGGTCGTGTCGTGTCGTTCAACGTGAACGAAGAATCTATGGGTAATGGCAAGAAGTTCAAGAAGGCTGCGAACTTTGAGTTCAACGAACGCAAGGAAGAAATTGACCCTGCCGTTCTCGCCAAGTGCCCGTCGCTTGATTCCATGATGGTTATCAAGACCTACGACCAACTCAAATCCGCGCTCTATGGCGACCCCGACGATGTTGAAGACGATTTTGAAAATCAGCCCGACGAAGCCGAAGAATCCACGCCTGCACGTTTCCGTGACAATGCCCCGTCCGATTATGCGGAAGAACCCCAGTCCCGCCGTCGCCGTCCGACACAGGACGAAGATGAAGCTCCTGCACGTAGGCGTACACAGGCGACAGAAGAAACTACTCGTCGCCGCCCAACTCAAGATTCCGAAGAAAATGACACCCCTCCCCGTAGGCGTGCCGCTGCTGAAGAACCGCAGGACGAAGCCCCCGCCCGTAGACGCCCCGCACAGGAAGAGACTCCCGCCCGATTCGCGGATAACGAGCCGAAGGATGAAGGTCTTAACGAAGCCGACTTTAACACGGACCCCTACACTACTGCACGTCGCAACTCCCGCAAGACTGCCGTGGACCAGGAAACTTCCAATGAAAGAACTACCCGTGCTGAAGTTTCCGAGCCGACTATGCCGTTTGACGAAGCGCAGACAGAAGAAGAGCAGCCCACAAAGTCGGAAGCACCGAAGCGTGAAGTCGCTGATGGCGAATGTCCTAACGGTTACGAGTTCGGTACTGATTGCGAAAACCAACCGTTGTGCAGCAAGTGTCCCGATGCCATTTGGTCCAAGTGTGACAAGTGCAGGCGCTTGAAGTCTCGCAAGAAGTAATAATCATCCGTAAACATACAGGGGGCGTTGGCTCAAGCTGGCGCCCCCTTCTTACAAGGACAAAATTATGGCAAAGAAAAAAGAAACTGCACAGGCAGTACAAACTACTGCTAACGAACCCCGTGTGCGTATGGGTAGCGACCTTCTTGACTTGCTTATAGGTGGTGCGAAAGGCGTATACGGATTGCCGTTTGGAATGATTATCCAGATTTGGGGTGACAGCGGTTGTGGAAAGAGCGCTATCAAGAATGAAATGATTGCTTCCACCTACTGGGCTATGGGCGGTCCGAAAGCCAAGCTCGTATGGGAATCTGACGATGCCGAAACAGGAGATAGCTTCGATACAGGGAACATGTATGGAGTTGAAATACATCCCGACGTACGCAAGATAGGCCCATATAAGTTCGAAGATTCCGAAACTGTAGAAGAAATGGATGGTAAGTTGACCAACATGATTGATTGGATTCCCTCCGACATGTATGGGATATACGCCATAGATTCTATAGATGGCCTGGCCGACAAGTCCAAGAAGGCCAAGGAAGCCAAACGAGCAAAGCAACAGGCATCCGGCGAGGAAGTTAAGGACGAAGGAGATTATGGCGCACAACTTGCAAAGTTCTTGTCACAGGACTTCTTCCGTCTAAAACACAAACCGCTGAAAAAGAAGCATATTGCACTTATCATAGTTTCACAAACCCGTTCTAATATGGGTGCCGTCGGAATGTTCGCCCCTAAGAGAAAAACGGGCAATGGTGACGCATTGGAGTTCTATTGCCATACCCGTTTGAAATTGTCCAGAGTGGCCGATATCAAGCGAGAAGGAACTGTCGTAGGTGCTGTAGTAAAGGCCAAGACAACAAAATCCAAAACGCCTCGCCCATATCGTGAAATCATGTATACGTTCTACTGTGATTACGGTATTGACAATATTGGAAGCAACATAGACTATCTCTTTGACTTGCTTGACGAAAAGGGACATCTTGGTAAGGCTGCTGACCATATTGCATGGAGCGCCAATGCCAAACCTAAGAATCTCACCAACCTCAAGGCATGGCTTGAGCAGCAAGGATGGTCTGGGGAATGTAAGGCCGACAGGAAAGCCGCTGAAGGAAATAACGCATTATCCGTAGATTGGATTATTAACTGGGTAGAAGAAGACCCCGATAGAAAGACTAAATTCGACGAGTATTTTGGCGAAGAATTTACCCGTGACGAACTCATTAAACTCTGTGAGGACAATCCCGAAATGGCGAAGGAACTCACAGAGCGTGTGAGGGCTAAGTGGGAAGCGCATGAAGACGCCATAGCTACCAAGCGTCCCGCCAAATACGGAAATAACTACGGTGGTAATACAGTTGCCGAACCTGCCGAAGAATCGACGGAATCGGCTACTTAAAAAATGGGCTTATATCTATATTATAGTAGTGGGGTGCAGTGCTCCGCTACTTTCATTTTGGGATTTATGGACGCTTTTAAATTTTGGAAAAAATTGAACGCTGTAGTGAAGACACGTACCCCGATGGATTCTGCACGCAAGATGGTGGATAATGGGGAGATTACTAAAGACGAGATATCATGGGCACTTACAGCCTTGGCTACGTTGCCCATGGCCATGATTGATACCTTAAAAGATAGATGTAAGTTGCAATAAATTTTATGCCTGCGAGCTATATAGGAATTAAGGCACTTGGACGAATAGTTGACTGCCCGATTGCAAGCGAGTATTCAATGAAAAGTTTGGGTTCGTCACAAATGGCACGCTAATTGCAAGTGGCGTGTGCTGTCAAAATCGGTAATAGATTCCGAAGCTCGTAGTAGGAAGTTCCCTTTTTCGGCTACTGGTTCGAATCCAGCGAGTGCCCTAAATGCCACAGGAGGCGAAACGAGCCTGGGAGGTTGTGCGATTGCCTAATTGAAAACGCTCCGATACGGCTCCCGTCGGACCCAGGGGCTTCACGGGAATCGCAACCGTGGCTAATGGCAAGTGACCTGTAGGACTCTTGCGGGAGAAGTTCCCCACGGGGCGTTGCACTAGATTGAAGTGCAGAATAGCCCCAACATAAAGAATAGGGTCGCTTTTGTGGTAGGGCAGGTTGATTGCAACGACCTGCCCGCTTTCATTTTATTAAAAATTTTTATTTTTCCTATTGACAGATACTAGATAATTAGTTATATTTAGAGTGTAAAGAGAACAACCACTCACTACAACCGAGGTATAACAATGATTTTCAAGGCTTCTGTCAAGGACGATACGGGTGTTTTACAGCACATTGAACGTGACTACCCGACAAAGGCACAATTTATCCGTGACCTGCGTAATAACGGCTTTAAGGTTGACAATCGCAAGGTTCTCACGAAGAAGTCTTTTGATTATATCATTGAATCCACCAACTGCACGAAATGGGATTGGCGTGAATATACCGACGAACAGATTGCCGACGGCATTGACGGCTTGACAATCTATATGTCCAAGGAACACAAGCCCCGCAACAGGAAAGAATGCTACGAAGTCCGTGTGAACTATATCCACGACGAAAAGCCGTCTGTCTTCAATTATAAGTATATGAAGCAGGTCCGCAGCACTCTCAACACCTACAAGGGAATGTTCATTGTCCGCAGCATTGAAGTGTTCAAGAACGGCAAGCAAATTCCCACCTGGTCCCTTTAATTTTAACCCTTTACCGAGGATAACTCTATGGCAGATACAACCTTTGTCTTTAAGCAAGCAATCGTCACGTTCTATCGCAAGTCTAACAAGCAGAACACACCCCCCGAAGATATGTGGTGTAAGGTTTGCGACAATGAAACGTCGCTGTCCACTGTGTTGGAAATGGAAATAGGCGAATACCTTGACAAGATTTCCGCAGCCAAGAGTGAAATTATGAAACTTATTACGGGGGGCTTGAACCTGTTTAGCCCCTCTCCCGCAGGCGTATCGGGGATGCACTATCAAAACCAATCCATTACGGTAAGTTGCGGGTATAGCGTGGAATTGAAGTATTGGCGAACCCTTAACGGGGTCATTATCCGAATTAACCGAACTGACGGGGATGCCGATATAAACTATTTGACTATCCTTGTGAAGTCCATCTACGAAAAGAAGGAAGACTAATGCCTACTCCCGCTTTCAAAATCACGATTACCCGCATTCCTAACGGGTCCACCGAACCCCGCACCACGGAAGATATTTACCCCGTGGACGACTTTGACACGACTATCCAGGCTGCTTACCGCAGGGCTATCGCCAGGTGGCACCATATTCATAACGTTATCGCCAATCGTGGCGATACGCTTGTCAGCGGGACTTTCGGTCGCATTTAAGGAACTCTTATGGCTACTCCCGACAAAGCATTCATCTATAACCTACACGATACCCTTTTCAACCATTACAACGTCCTGGACGTGTTGGCTACCTATATAGCCCACAAGGAAGACGTTAAAAATATGTTCTGCGACCACTCCATAGATATTATGGATATTCGCCTGGAACCTAACCTGGATTGCGTAGTCGTCCATTACACGCTTGTATCGGACGGCAGGGTTCGTTATAGGACCATCTACCCGATGCAGTGGGAATTGTTCCTGGAACTCACGAAAGACCCTGTAAAGCAGGGGCACAACCCCTGGACCTTGCAGGACTACGGGCACGATTGCCGTCCGTTCCGTGGTAGCGTGAAACGCAGCGGACCGCCCGTCCGTGTCGTTACTCCCGACGAAGCCATCCGAATCCTGCGTGAGCAGAATGCAGCGTTCAACGATGAATATACGGAAAGTAAATAATTTTTAGTCTACATACCTATTGCCGTTCTGTAGGTAATTTGTTATATTTACACTACAACCTAGAAGTTCCATATATCAATCCGAGGAAAATTTACCATTGAAACCGACCGAAGAACTGTATTACCGATATGCAGGGGTAATCACTGGCGTAGTCAATAAATATGCCTATCAATGCCCAGACCTAACCGACGATTTGCAACTACAGGCAGCATTGATTTTCTGTCAAGCCTGCATCACATATGACCCCGACCACCCTAGCCAGGCTTCTTTTGAAACATGGCTGCGCAATAAACTCCAAAGCATTTCCGAACTTGTGAAAGACGCTACAAGAGGTCCGTGCCTTGTCAAGTTTGAAAAATCGGGGAAACACGAAATAGCCGTAAAACGAAAGCGGGTATGGTCAAAAAAAACTATAAATCCAAAATGTGCTGAAAAAATCAACACGCCCGTACAGACAGTAAAAGAAATTTCCGATACTATGCAGCGGAAATCAGAAGACATGCTAGATATTTCGGATGTTACTTGCGGGTATATACTGGAAGATTACGGCAACAACCTTTCTGGCGGTACGGATAAGCATGATTTCCCTAGTGACATGCTTCCCTATATTCATGCCCTGCGGGGTGATTCCTTGCAAGTGTTCAAGGATTTCTGTGAAGGACGCTTGGAAAGGAAACCCCACCATAAACTTACACGGGAGATACAACGAAAGCGAGGCATACTGTCCCCGTCCCATATCTACAACAAATTTTATAAGCAGAAGGGATGGACACGTGAGCGAGTGGAGAATGCATGGAGAGGACTCCATGGAGTATTGAAGAATTATTTGGACGGAAAGCTGCCATCATACGTAAACAACCCATTGAACAGGACTAACAAGGTGTCTAAAAGCGAAGGGGACTGGTCGGAAATGTGCCGTATATTTGAAGCGCGACACAACCTTCCGTATTCCGTATACAGGCATCTTCGTAGAAAAGGTCTTGTACCGAAGCTTGGTGCAGGCGAGGATTATGTAGATTTGTCCAAGTATATGTTTGATACGTTTGCATACTGAAATGTCTAGGGAGGTTCGGCATGATTTATATATTCAACTCAGAGAAGAAGTTTTGGAACTCCTGCACAAGAAGTTTTGAGGAAAAACCGTATGCGATAACATCGCAGGCGGAAGCCGCCATGGAAATGCAAATGACAGCTAGAGCGGATTGTACATGCGACAGTATATATTTCCCGGACGGTATGCAGGAAGAAGCCCTCAAGCACATAAAGGCTTTGGAAAATACTGCCGAACGATTGGAGCTTCTACAGGAAATCAACGATTCCTTATGCCATAAGACTATATAGGGTATAGAGGATTTTTTGATGCCTGATGTTTGCCGCTTAAAAACGATATCACAGCGCTTGCAAGAATACAAGGATATACTTGTATCTGTAGGACCCCCTATAAAAAACCTGGATACCCGAAAACTTTACAGGGCTATATCGGCCATTGAACAAGCTCACAAGCTTCTTCAAAAAAGTATTCACCCTTGTCTATTCCCGGATAGAGAAGGTGCTACCTTACAAACAATTATTTATGATGACGGTTTACCCGGAATAGATTATACTACTCGACCTGGAATGGCCCTATATACAAAGGAAGCTGCTGAACGTATCATAGGATTATTTGGGCATCTATGGAGACCCGTAACCTTTTCGGATATAACAGCGGATAATAAAAAAGTGCTATCGGGTACTTGGGGCATGGATACAGATGAAAATATTGGAATAATCGGTATTGACGGTAAAGTAACTCCTGTAGATTCCGACTTTGCTACTCGACTAATGTTGCTACGTAAATAAGTAAACTTTTTCAAAAACCATTATAAGGAACATCAATCTGAATTATGCTTAATAATGAATTTTCGGAATCACACAGGACTATAAAATGGGTACCTGTAAGTTACGGAACCCCCAGTAAGGAAATATCGAAGGTACTTGCACGCATGTCTGACGGTTTTGTAGAGGAGGCCATGTACAACCGTAGACGCAAGGAATGGACCCGTATGGACGGGACATTGCTTAACGACGTTCAAAGCTGGTCTCTTACGTACGACAGTATCCCCCCAAAAGAACGTATATAACTTCATTACAAGGAAAATTAACATGACTACAAAATCAAATAAAGCGGTTAGACAAAAAAGCATCAACAAGACGCCCCGTGCTAAAAAGGCTGCTTCTTGTGAAGTGGGCAATCTGTGTGTTCACGCCTTGGCTCTCTACACAAACGCCACAATCAAGGAACGCACCGAAGATTCCGTGCTGCTCTACATCCCCTACACGCTTGTGGTCGGTAAGAAGTCGTCGGACTTCTACGTGGAATTTAGAATGCACCCGTCTACGATTGACTTTGACGTTAAGGACAAGACGGTTGCCGAAATCGGTGAACGCATGTTCGGCTTCTGCTTTGACATTGTTCGCAAGGAACCGAACGTGTTGGGCGTTGACGGAAAGCCGTTGTCCACCGTGAAGAAGTTTACCGTCGTCACGAGTTATGGTGACAAGTTCGTTTGGAGCAACGGGGCATACAAGACCGTCAAGGCTACCGTTCCGAAAAAGGCGAAAAAGTAATGGTAGTCAATGCCGAAGATATTAGCAGTTTGCTTGATTCTGTAAAGAAATACAAGACTATACGCGAGGGAGCTAGTGCGTTCCGCTGTGCGTCCGCAAAGGACCCCACGCTAGACAAACGCTCATTTAGTGCAGGCTACGAAGAAGGCATCTACTATGCGATAGATATCCTTTGTGGCACCGAATGGGTGGAGAACCATTTAACAACCGAGGATTAAATGTATAACATTTTGCAGCTATCCGACATTCATTACGGTGCGGATTACGACGGCAAATTTGATACTGCCGACCAATGGGACGCAGTTGTTCGCAGTGCCCAAAAGACACTGCCCACGGGTTACGACGCTATCGTAATTACGGGCGACATTGTTGACGACGACCCGAAAGTTTCCGACGACGTAAAGCGTGAGCGTTACGAAAAGGTCTTCAAGGACGCACTTGAACTTCGCAAGGACGAAAAGTCCCCGCTGCTTGTCACGCCTGGGAACCACGACAACCGTGCAATCCTTACAGAAGTGGCAGACAAGGTTCTTCCCTGTTTGCAGTGGGGCTTAAAGCAGACCGACGGTTTCAATGACGTTGGCGGTCAGTGCTTGTTTGCTACTGTTGGCAGCAAGACGCTTGTTGTCCTGGATTCGGGAACGGTGGACCCTTACAAGGGCATTACCAAACTTGCTGCTCACGTATTGGAAAACAAGTGGAACACGGCAGACACGCTGCTGTTCACGCACAAGCCGTTCCAAAATTCCCGCTTGTATCACCGCTTTATGAAGGATAACCTGCTTCCCGCAGAAGTAGGTGACTTGATAGCACCCTACACCTTTGAATACTTCTGTGGGCATTTCCACCATTTAGCCACTGTGAACGCTACGACCATTAACAGCAGGCTTGACGGGGTAGATGTCAATATGCACGTATGCCCTGGCATTCAGTGTCAAATATGTCCATATACTGAAGAAGTCACGGCTATTGCTATACCAGGCTATCAAATAATATCCTTTGAGAACCACGCAAATGCTGATGTATTTGTAACCCCTACAATACTAGACAACTACAATAAAACTAGCGCTTGACAAATGTCATAGGACATTCTATATTCATGGTATGAAAACGGTCAAACTCCAAATAGTTGGTAGCCCTAACCTGTATGACGACATACGGGTGTATAGCAGTGCTGTTCGTATGGCGTTTAACCGTTACCAGGACGGCTTGTCCGAAAAAGAAGTTTATGCTGCTGTAAGCAAATTCTTTGATTTTAATTGTTGGCTAGTGCAGTCTGCGGTGTATGACGGAAACGCACTGTTCAAGTCTAACGGAAACAAGCGTGTATTGTTCGGTGGGAAGTATAGCCTGGTCCAATACCTTAAGGGTTTGATTACAAAGGAACAGTTTAAGTATGCCCGTATGCTGCCGTTATGCAGTGTAGGGCAGGCTAATAAACGGGGCAACAGACTTGTAGATTTTGATTTGTGCAGAAATCAAGTTATTTATAAACCGTCACGCAAAGAGCATAAAAAAAATCAAATTCTGCCCCGTAAAGAAGAAACTAGCCACCGAGTTAGCCAAGGTTCAAGAACTTGCAGACCAAAAGAAGATGCCCGTGACAGTCAAGTTCACGGATAAGCACTTGTTTTTAACTTACGATGAAAGCCTTATTTACAACGAAGCATACAAGGGTTTGAAGCATAATAGGGTTCTAGGCATAGATATGAACCCCAATTACATCGGTGTGTCCGTTATTGAGTTTGACAAGAACGACGAATTTAAGGTTTTGCACAAAGAGGTGTTTGACCTTACGGCTCTAACGAAGCCTAGCGGTAAGACAAGCAATGATAAGAAATCCAAATACTATACGAACAAGTTGAAGCACGAAACACTTGCTATAGCCCACAAGATTAACAACCTTGTAGATTATTGGAAGTGTTCTAAACTCGCTATTGAAGACTTGTCTATAAAGCCAAAAGACCAAAAGAAGGGCAAGAGCCTTAATAGGCTCTGCAACAACAAGTGGGAACGCTCACTGTTCGTGAACAAGTTAAAAATGCTTGCAGGCATACATATGTATGAGGTTGTAGAAGTAAACCCCGCCTACTCGTCAATCGTGGGCAACTTTGCATACGGGAATGAAAACACACCCGATATGGTGGCAGCAAGCATTGAAATTGCTAGACGAGCATTCAAGAAATTTGAAAAGGGGTGGTTCTACCCCAGGTTTAACATAAGCTACATAAATGAGCAATGGAAGCAAACATTATGTGGTGTGAATACCTGGAAGAATCTATTCCGAAAAGTCAAAGAATCTAAACTGAAATATAGGTTCCTGCTAGTGGATTATGTACACAATGCAGTCTTTAGGCATAACCATTATTCTCAAAAAGTTGTAAAACTTGTGTTTCTATAGTTAGGCTATTTCAAATTGACCCGTATTCCTAAAAGCGTATTGTATGTAATAGGAGTATAACATGAATCCAATAGGTTTAATAGCGGTAACGTCCGTATTGTTGCTTATAGCCGTAGGCATTGTCCTGGGGGTTATATACTATAAGCGGAAACGGGACCGTATCAAGAATTACACCTGTGCCGAAGCACAATTAGTGACGAAGACCGCACAGAAAGTTATGCACAAGAAAGTCCGTGAACACGCCAACAAAATGCTTTACCAGGTCCTAGCTCTCATAGACGATGCTGCGAAAGACCGTAAATGTGAAGTGACGGTTGACACCTCGGCTTTTGAAAACACCTACTTCAAGTATGTGGACGCAAAGAAATACCGTAATGCCGTCAAGGATTCGCTTCGTAGCCGTGGGTTCCGTATCGTTCCCGACACGCACCACAAGGACGAACTAATCCATATATCGTGGCAGACAAGCCACGCAGGGGAACCGCAGTAATGGCTAAATCGTTTATACAGACATACCTGGAAAATCCAAACATACGCCTGTTCAATTTTCAGGACGTGTTGGAGCATTCCAAATACGTCCAGGACGTAGTTTCATACCATACGCAGGACCTTGACGTGAATTGGCTCTGCGTGTTTGAGAATGACGGTCTTCTAATTAACCCGTTCAAGATAACTCTTTACAGGACGGACACCTTGAATGTGTTGGGGGGTCCCCGTGAAAAGGACCCGCATAAGATTACGCTAGAATTTAGCTACACGGACCGTGCGACGGTTGAATTGGGCAAGTCGTGGACGGCAGACGTAGAACACACCGAACCCGTTAAGCACCGCCTAACGCTCAACGAACTAGACGACATTCTTACGGACAAAACCGTGCAGCGGTTGAAAGCCCTGGTATTCACGGAGCTAGGAAAGTTCTATAATTGTGAAACCATTATTAACCAAAGGAATGAAAAAATGAGTGAACCGAATGAAGCCGTTGAGCAGGTCAAGAAAGCCACGGACCCCTCGCACTATAAGGGACTAGAAAAGCTAGGCATTGAGTCTATTGCTATCCTGGAAAACTTTATGGAAATGGATTGCAAGTTGACGCTTACGCAAAAGTTCCTGTGTGCGTCTGCTTTGAAGTATATCCTTCGTGTGGGTCGCAAGGACAGCGTGGAAATTGACTTGCAGAAAGCCGAAAACTATATCCACCGTGCCCGAACGGGCAAGTGGATTCCCCGTGAACTTTTGGGTGAAAAGTAACCGCTAGGGGTGGTTGGGTGCCCCGCATGATTTCACGACCTGCGGGGCATTTTTATTTTTAAAATTTTTCAGTTTACCTATTGACAGGGACTAGGTAAATTGTTATATTTAGGGTGTAAAGAAACAACCACTTTAACCGAGGATAGCTCAATGCCCAAAACCGCCCGTATTCCAAAATGGCTCACCGCCAAAGGTTATGATACCGTTCCGCAGTTCTACAAGGACCTGGGCTTTGAAGCAGCCGACAGCTACTTGCGTATGAAGAAGCGTGGCGGTTCCACGAAGCATTGGACCTTACCGTATGGCGATTACAAGTTCGTGTTCTTTGACTGCATTCATAAGGTGCAGGTCGCAGCACGTATCAAGAGCCTCCGCAGGGCAAATCCTGGCGTGGCGTTCCCGTATGACCCCGTGCTGAATATGTGGTCGTTGAACAAACCCTTGAACTATGCTTTCCGCAGATAATGGAGTATTTATGGCAAAAGAACGAATGACTGAAGCCGACGTGGATATGCTTGAATCCTTTATGGCTATGGCGATAGTAGGCAACGTTGAGAACTTCAACGGTGCCCCGTATATCGCACGGCTCACGGACAAACTGAAAGAAAAGAATATCCCGTTCAAGCTAGGCAAGGTATATAACCACGGTGACGCTGTTACGTTCCCGTGGTCCGACGGTGACGTAATCTGTCACCACGGTTCCTACGGGCATAAGCTAGGTCAGTATGAATTTATGAGGGACGATTTCCTTACTCCCGAAGAAGCTAGTCGTGATAGCGTCAAGGGCAACATTCCCCTGGAAGACGCTGTTAGCCGAATTGAAAAGGCTTACAAGAAATACGAGGACCGTCAAAATGCAAGAAATTCCAAAAAGTGACATTATCTTCCTGGACCGTAAGAAGTTCAAGGGCATCGGCAAGGTCGGACTGTTCAACCAGGGATTAGACCTTACGCAGTCCGCTTTCAAGTTCCGCAACGAGGACGTGTCCCGTAGCCTTATGCTCATAGCCCTGGCACAGTCCTGCCAAACGTTCCTGCGGGCACAGCCCACGGGCGACAAAATGAAGCCCAACTGTTTCCGTATCTTCGGGAACCTGTTCTACTGTCAAACGCAAAGCGGGTTTGACAAAAGCCTGTATGCCGTAGGGCACGGCTACACGAAGAAGGCTTGCAGGGATATGGCTTTCGGCTATCCTACGGCTTATCCGTGCCTGGTGTATCTAACGGACCAAATTTTTGAGCGAAACCGTATTGACGTTCAATGGGTCCCGTTCAATAACCTTAAATGAGGTGCCCCCGTGAATAAAGAACCCTGTATGTATTGCAAGTATAACCCCATAACCCTGGTAGGCAAGAAACTGCTTCGCCACGGGGCTAATATCCAATACGGTAATCTGCGGGTTTACTTTGAGAACGAAACGCTTGAAATGCCGATTAACTTCTGCCCTGTATGCGGTCGTGAAATTCAGCCCGAAGACAGGGTGAAGCGTCCGCACAAGGAATGGGAAATCCCTAAAAATTTTGAAGCGTTCAAGGCATTCTTTGGCGGTAAATTTGGAGTGTAATTATGGTAAGCGACGAAGATTGGCGTAAAGCCCCCGATTGGGACAAGATTACATAATTGAAGCAGCCCTGTGACTGTCCTAGTTCCTGCGAGCGTAAGGTAGTCGGCTGCGGATATGACGGCAGCAGGGCATATTGGTGCCGTAATTGCGGATGCGTATATTGGGTAAAAGAACTACGTCCCGTCCGTATCACACGTCAATTCGGAAGCGACAAAATTCATATAAAGGCTTAACAAGGAATATCAATATGGTAGTAGCAATAGCACCCAATGGCGAGCCTATCTACGAATGCTACAAGTGTAGGGAACGTGGAACAGGTGACAACCTCAAGCGGGTCCAATTCCAGGACCGCCAGGAACTTCGCACGGTTAGAATGTGTGAACGCTGCCGTGACTATTTGAAACGACACGATTTCCCGATGCAAGAAATCACTAGCATTTCGGGAACGTATTAAACCAACAACAAGGAAAACAAAAATGGCAAAGAAAACCGAAAAAGAATTTACCCCGAAGTTTCACGATGGCGACCAGGTAGAAATGGTTGACTGCCTGGAAGCGGAAAACAATAAGGGCAAGGTGTGGTCCTGCCGTGGCGATTCGTTCCAGGCTTGCAGCGGGGACGAAGTTGTGTTCTTGCAGGGCTATCGTGGCTACTTTGACGCTGAATGCTTGCGTAAGGTCTAATCTATGAAATGCGATGGCTGTCCGTTCCACAAGTATGAAGTCGGTCTTGAAGACGCTGACGAATGGTGCGATGTGTTTGGGGATATTTCACTAGACGAAAAGCGTTCACGCAAGGACGAAACAGGGTGCCGATACAATATGCGGACCCTGGCTAAATTCAAGCGTGACAAGGACGAAGCGGACAGCCTCGCTTTAATGCAGTGCCACACTCCAAAGGAATAACTATGGGAAAACGTTCTACAACAATTACCCTAACGCTACGCAGGCAGTGGTTTGATTTAATCAAGAGCGGTGTAAAGTTAGAAGAATATCGTGAAGTCAAGGAAACCTATATCAAGCGTTTCTGCACGGAACAAAACAAGGATTGCCCCTGGCTTAATCCTGCGGGTGCTATCACTTTCATAATCCGAAAAGATTTTGATACGCTTGTGTTTACGTTAGGCTACCCGAAGAAGACCGACACGGAACGCAGATTGGTCTTCAAGAATCCGAAGATTGAAGTCCGCACGGGCAAGCCCGAATGGGGTGCCGTGCCTGGTCAGAACTACTTTGTCATAACCTGGGACAAGGACGAAAAATCAAATGTGTAAGTATTGTGAACATACCGACCCGCAGCCCGAATACAACGACGACCTGGACATTGGTGGCGAGCAGTCTTGCAGTCGTATCTACATTGAGCAGACCGACGACGGGATATATACGCTGAATGCCGACCAGGGTGCTATCTATGCAGTGATTAACTTCTGCCCTGTCTGTGGCAGGAAACTTTCTGCGGGGGCAACCAATGGCGTGTAAGTATTGTGAAGAATTAGACGGGCTTGGGCAAGGTGCTGACATTATTGACGACGATAAAGGTTGGACCGACAAGTTCCATATCCGAAAATTTGACGGGGTATATCGCATAGAATGTTATGCCGACGAAAGTTCCCCTATAAACTTTTGTCCGATGTGCGGACGCAACTTGAATGAGGACGTATGCTGTGGAATAGACTTTACAAATGCGGAAAATGCAAATCTTTAATCGCTTATGACAGCCTTATGAATTGGCAAAACGACTACTGCCCCGTATGTCGGCAATATGTCCGATTGACGTTCAAACAGCAAGTGAACGACGAAGAAATTGAAAACTACCCGAAGTTTGACCCCAACGTTGAATGGGAAGAATCGGCTAAATTACGTGAACGTGAGAAGTCCCAGGATGTGTAGATTTTGTGAAGAATTTAATGGCGATGCCTGTAATCGTGAAGACAGGGCAAAGGTGGATTTGTTCCTGGGCGGGGACAACCGCTATGAACTATTTGTCACGCATTCCATTGACGACGAACACGACTGCTTCTTAACCGTCATAGACAACAAGGACGGCAATTCAGTAGTGTCAACCACGATTAACTTTTGTCCTGTCTGCGGACGTAAACTTTCGGAGGGTGTATGAGCGAAATCTACGAAAATGTAAGTATGGCACTAGGTATCTTGTGCATAGTCATTGTCCTGTGCATCCCGATAGTCAAATCTACCAGGTGGTATCGGGTCCACAAGTTCCACGAAATGCGGGACTCAATCAAGTTGTGTATGGACACCTACGAAATCCGCAGAAGCGACCGCCTGTTCGGTTCCTTTTGGGATTCGGACGCTCCCAATGCGGTTGTAAGTGCTTACGACGCTAGACACGCCCTAAAACGCTACTTTGCAAGATACCGACGCAGGAACAAGGAATATCACGAATACGACGGCAGGACAATGTTTGAAACGACCTATAATTGGGGAGTGTTCCAGGTCAAGAACACCCGCACGGGATTCAAGCGATACTATAAATAATTTTTGAATACCTATTGACAACAACTAGGTATTTTGTTATATTTACGGTAGAACGACAACCACTTCAACCGAGGATAGCCCCGTGAAATACAATTTTAAGTGCTTTGACAAGATTAACGGCAAGGTCAGCGAATGGATTAAGTTCTTCAAGGAATTTAACGCTATGCCCATCAATAAGCAGATTAAATTTGGCAACATTGATTGTTGGGTCTGCGAGGCTGACTCCGAAACCGAAAAGGCGTGGGTGTTCAACTACACGAAACTTTACGAACAGGGCGATAGTTATAAGCGTTTCTACTATGCCCCTAAATCGCAGTGCAAGGTCCTGGAAAACGACTACTACATTGACGAAGACACAAAGGCGTTCCATAAGGGAACTTTCGTCCTGGTCCCGTCCTGGATTCACTGCCACTTTGGATATTAACCATAACCGAGGAAAATCTATGAGTAAATTATTTGACGACACTGACCGCAGCAATATCACTCTTAAAGAATGGGCTGCTGTGAAGTGCATTCTTGAATCCTCACGTGGGGGTATTCTCGCAAGGGAACTGCTTACCTCTATGTCCGAAATGGACGAAACCGCCCCGTCCTATTTCCTGGGGATTATCCCGAAGATTAGCCAAATCCAAACGGCTAAACTTACCACAAAGGTCCACAATATGCGTGGCAGTATGAGTGCCCTGGGACGACGCTTGACTACCGACAAGTTTACGTCGGGCAGCAACAAGGGCACCCCGAAGTTCTACACGCAGAAGTTTGCCGAGGGTCTTGACCTGTGTGCCTGGGAAATGCTTGAGTTTATCCAGGAATTTGCCAACTTCCAGGAATACGCCCACGAAGTTGAACTTGGGACCCGCTCCGAAATCCCGACGGCTAGTCGTATCTGTCAATGTGACGACCTGGCTCTTGCCTACGTGCTGCGTTTCTGCAAGTTCCTGGATGACCTGGAAACAAAGAGCATCGGCAAACTTGTCAGCCCGCAAGTATTTGACTGCAACCCGAACCTGGAAAATATGATTGAATGGCACAGGCAGCACCGCAGCGAATGGGACGACATTTCCCCGAAGAAGGCAAAGGATAAGAAACTTCAAACAAAGGACTAAAATGGTAGTAGGGTTCATTTTTGTAATCGTGGCGTGGCTTATTGTCCTCGTCGCTGAAATCTGCAAGAGCAATGGCTTTTACAGGGGCACGTCCGCTTTCCGTGTTCTCACGATGCTCTATGCCGTGACGTTTATCGTGTATGGCTTTGCGGACCCGACCAGGTTCCTTGCCGTGCTAGGTATGACCCCGTTCAAGGGAATGCTTGCGTTCGGTCTTGCGGGCGGGTATAGCGGAGTTATGTTCTTGATTGAACTTTACCAACCGCACAAGTATTACCCGACCTACCTGGACGTTCCCCGCCAGGTTCTATACAAGGTCGGCAAATATGGCAAATGTATCGTGCTTTCCGAAAAGGAAGCAAAGCAGGCTCACAAGAATGGCGAAACGGTTTACATTCACGCTATGGCACGTGTGACCTACAAGCCCAAGGACGAAACCGAAAAGGAACAGCCACAGCAGGGCGTAGATATGGGCAAGGGATTGGACGCTGAGGGATATGCACTTCACGACCAACAGCGTAAGACCATAGAATCGCTTATAGCGAACCACCCGAACAGGGACGCTATCAAGGACCTATTGACTAAACTGCAAGAGCAGCGAAAGAACGGGGGCAAGTGATGTTTGCGATATTCATTGAATGCACCCTTAAAAACGGGAAAGTCTTTGAGCAGGACGGGGGACCCGTCAAGTTCGTAAACGACGAAGCGGACGCAAAGGCGTTCTGCGGGAACCCCGAAAACGACTACCTGCTGAAAATTTACGACAACGAAAATTACAGGTCCGCTGAATTTGTCTATAAGGAATGGTCCCTGGCTGACTATGCCGAATACAGCAGGCAAATGTTTGAAGCGGTATTCACCAAAATCAATAACGTAGGGAGTAGTATAATCAATGCTGTCAGCGATATTTAGCACCTTGAGCGTGACCGCTAGTGGTATCACGTTTTCCATACTCAAACGCCACGGATGGGCTGCGATTAGTTTTCTGTTCGCATTAGTCCTGGCTGAATGTCTTGCCTGTGTCTATATCCACGACGATTCGTGGTTAGGTATGGCGTTTATCTGTTGGGCGTTGTTCCTATACTACACGCTGCTGAATGAATGGAAAGCCTACAAGTCGCATAGACCTAACAAGATTTATGACGACTTTACGAAAATCCCACAGGGCGTTTATTACTTCAAAATGGCTAACGGAATGTTCAAGACTATTTGCGAAGAAGATGCACAGATATTTTCAAAACAAGGGGCAACCATTATGCAAAATGAATTACAGCCGAAGGCTACCAACAAGAAAAAAGAAGCGTCCCCGTGGGAACTTCCTATGGACGAACGTATCGTGAACGCTATCTGCAATATGATGCGGGACCCCCGCCATACGTTAGGGTATGACCCGCAGACTCCCCTGGGTAAGATTGCCAGGGTCGTGCGGTGTAATTGGTTCTTCCGAAAATCCCAACACCCCTACCCCGAATGGCAGAACTTCTACGATGTGCCTCCGACAAAAGCCGACGCTACGGAGCGTGGCGAAATCCTGGTAAAGTCCGTTCACGGGACATACGAAATTTGCGACATTAACGAAACCCTTGAACGTGACGACGGGTCCGTTGAATTGTTCAATGGCGACGTTTATATCAAACCCCTGCTTTGGAGCAGGATTGTGGAACCCGATACGTGGAATATCACGAAGCAGCCGTCAATCCCGCTTGACGAACTGACAGGGAACCGAACAGACACCCCTAACTTAACAAGGAAAATCCAATGATTAAGAAGATTGAAATTGATTTCCAGGAACGTGAACTAGACGCATCCCAGGAAGTAGCCCTGGAATGCGTCCTCCGCTCAACCATTGAAGTGATACAGAACAAGTGTTTTCTGCACCCGAAAAAGGTTATGGTGGACGGCAACGTTGCCTGGTTGAAAGAAAAGAAATAATTTTTCATTTTCCTATTGACAGCCACTAGGTAATTTGTTATATTTAAGGTAGAAGAAACAACCACTCCAACCGAGGATAGCCGAATGTTCGTAAAGGCAAGCAACAAGCAGTTAGTCACGGATGCAGAAGCCGAAAAGATTGACGCTAACAACCATAAGGTTTGGGACGCTTTTTGGAGCAAGCCCCGCTCCGAAAGAACCGAAGCCGATTGGAACTCCCTGTTCAACATTGAAATTATGGTTAGAGCCTAGCGGGAGGACCTATGTCTATTATCCAATCTGCATTTGACAAGTTCGCTGACGATTTGCGTAAGGAACTCACTAGCGGGAAGATTACGTTTGACCAGGCGTGTAAGCGTTTAGACGGCTTCGGCTATGGCGTGACTGACAGCGGTTGTTGGTATCGCACCTACACGTTAAAGGGTTCCCGTAAGGGCTACTACATTCACCTGTGGGGCACGAATATGAACGACCTTAACAAGCCCGCAAAAATCCGCTTTGACGGCATCGCCTGGGGCGACAAGGAAACCGAATACGCTCATTGGGAGGCTTAATATGGGAAGCAGCATTTATTGGTGTCGGGTTGACGCAGAATCGTTCAAGAAGTATCTTAAAGCCGACGACGCTTTTGACAAACTTGAACAGAAACTTTACGAAAAGTATCAAGCCACGTTTGATGCCGATATGGACCGCTTCAATCGTGAAATGGAAGAAGCCGAAGAAGGTAAGCGGTCTTTCAAATCCGTAAAGGACGAACTACCTATTTACAAGGTGGTGTCCCCTGCTGAATTTGACAAGTGGTTCGCCCTTATGCGTAAGGTCAACTCCCTCAAGGCTACGTCGTGCATTGACAGGCTTCCGCACCTTTACACGGGAAGTTCCCGCAGCAAGGTATTTGCTCAATGGATTCTTAATCGTCGCAGACGGAACCTTGTGAAGTGCAAGGACGGCAGACGTTGGGAACTTCGCCCAAAGAATGAAGAATGGCGTATCATTCTTACCACTGCGGACATTAACGACCTTATTAAGCGTTTGGAAAGCGTCTGTGGCAAAAACCCTGTTGACGTGCATAAGGCATTCCCGATTTACAAGGATATTATCTTCGGGGATTCCCGAAAGAAGTTCCTGTATAAGCAGGAATGCGAAGACATTCCCAGGTTCGCCCCACGTTTCTTGGAAATGCTGAAATTCACAATCACGCACATTCTTGGGGACGTTGCGGGTCCAGGATATAGGCTCAACCCCCTGGTTATGGATATTTACCCGTGAGGCTGACTATGCGGTATAAAGGTTTCAAAATCCCGAAGTGGCTTGTGGACCTGGGATTCGCAAAAGTCCCGAAGTTTTACAAGGAACTAGGACCCGAAGCGGTTATGGCTTACTTGCACTGCAAGCGACACAAGTTGTCCACGAAGCATTGGACGTTTATGTTCGGTAAGACAAAACTTGTGTTTTGGTCTGTTCCTATTCCTATTGCAACCGTGGACAATTACTTGAAGAAACTGACTGTCTATCTAGCGGACACAGGAAAAGAATTGCCCGACAATCCCCAGGATTGGCAGTTGGAAAAGTGGTCCATTAACAAGCCCTGGCACGGGCTTACATACGAATCTATTAGCAATCAAAGGTAAGATTATGAAAGAATGCGAAACGCAAAATGACGGAACTCCAAGAACTACCCGTATCGGCAATTCCAAATTCTATTTCGGAGTTTGGTATAAGATTACCAATGAACAGGCTTTGGTCCCTGTCGGGCATTGCGGGAATGGTTGGTCTATGGACTATGAAGAAAAGCCGTCCACTTACTATGTAGGTGCATATTCCAGGGAAAAGTTCAATTCTGTAAGATTTGAATTGAGCGTCCACAACCGCAGTGGTTTCTTTGACCAGGAACCGTCTTACCGCTTGTCGGTCCTGTGCTTTGCCGACACCAGGGAATGCGGAGCGGAAACAATCGTGTCCTTAACCGTCAAGGACTTGGACGACATTGACAAGCGGTTTTTCAGTTATGCTGCGGAAGTCCTGGAACATTCGGGTGCCGTCGTGGACGTGGACTTGAATAACGCTGAAATCCACAGGGTTGACTGCTACATTGAAGGCTTGAACAAGTATAAGCAATCCCTTGCACAAATTATCAAGGAGGCATAAATATGGGTGTTGATTTCCAATGGAGCGGTAGTGCTTCTTACCCCCGCTACTATGAAGAAGTTCAAAAGATTGCGACGCAGTGCTTCGGTGCCGTGCTGAATGAACAGTTCGTTAAGGACGAACAGAAAGTTGAAAAGAGCCTGCTCAATCCCGAATATATGTTCGGGTCCGTCCACGAACGTGACGACAAGTTCACGTTCCCCGAAGGCACTCCCGAAGAAGTCGTCAAGTTCTGCCAAAAGCCTGTGGGCAAATTTTACGACGCAAAGAAACTTTGGGAAGCGTTCCAGGTCCATCCCGAAATTGAAGAAATTTCCGACGACATTTGGAACGAAGTAAAAACCTGTGCCCTTTACAACGAATCCTATCACGTATCGTAATATGGCGACGACGGGCATAAAAATCTACAACCTGTTTAGGCAAGACGGTATGGGCTACCGTATGTATCTTGCGTCGTTTTCTACCAGGAAAAAGGCTGAATCCGAAAGACTACGGCTTGTCAAACAGGGTAGGGGGTTTTATAAAAAATCGGAACTAATCATAAGGGTAGGTAAACTTCAATGATTAAGATAATTTTCGTTTTGGTTCTTATGAACACAGAGGGTGGCATTAACACGGACTTGCATTTCCCGACCTTGCAGCAGTGCGAACAGGTGAAGAATACCTTGTCGGGTGTCAAGCCCTGGAAAGGCTCGCAGAAGTTCATAACGGGTGCGTGTGTGGAACAGCAGGTCAAATCCAGGAAACTCAAATGCTCCATTGAGAACAAGACCGACTATACAAACCAATGGAGCAATTCCCGTGCAAAAAATATGGAAGGCTACCCATACCCTGTCGGGTTTACCTGCGTTGAGGAATAACTATGTTCGGTGCAGCAGCAGCCTTGGATTGCCTTATGCGGTCGGCACGTAGCCGTCATAGGCAGGAAATGGAACACAGACGTGCCCAGGAACGGGAACGCAGCCGACGGGAGCAGGAAGAACAGCGTCGTCGCAGGGGCACAATCCTGGAACGAAAGCGGTGCGGGCGACCTTAACAAAAAAAAAATTCAAAAAAATTAAAAATACCTATTGACAATCATTAGGTATTTTGTTATATTATAGGTGTAAAGGAAAGACAACCACTTCAACCGAGGATTCCAAAATGAGAAATATCCGCACCATTGACAAAGACATTGAACGTGCTAACGTCCGCATTCAAAAGAATCGTGACGCTATCGCAAAGGCACAGGTCCGCTTCAACAACGCTGTTGCGAAGTGTGCGAAGAAGGGCTTTACCTACGTTGGCGACGGCAACGACGCTCAAAACGCCCACAAGATGTTCAACGATTGGGAATTGGCTTTCGGACCTATTTCTACTGCCGACCACGCCCGTGAATCCATTGAATACAAGACCCGTGAAATCACTAGCGACGAAAAGGAACTTGAAAGGCTCCGCAAGGAAAAGGCTGACGCAGAAGCCGAAATCAAGGCTATCCCGCAGGCACTCCAAAACTACGCAGTTGACTTGACAAAGGCTTTCGCCTACGAATACAAGACCCGCAGGGATATTGCCGTTATGCGTATCAAGACCTTAAAGGAAGAAGGCAAGTGGAACAACTACGACTATTGGAAGTCCCAGGGCAAGTGTATGTGGAACGTGCAGGACAGCCTCAAGCGTGTTGCCGAAGCCACCGACGAACAACTTGACATTCGTGCCAAGGAAGATGCCCAGGCACTTGTCAAGGACCTGCATTTCCGCATTCGTTCCTATATTGGTGCTACCGAAGATTACAGCGGTCTTGAAGTCACTACGGGCACCCAGGGCTATGCCGTGATTAACGGCTTCCTCACGGGCACCGCAGGCAAGTGTGAAGTCCGCTCCATTGAATGCGGTGGCTACAACATTGTATGTTGGCACATTCGTGTAATCGTGGTCCGCTGCAAGTAAGTTTAACCCCTGGCGGGGGAAAGCCCCCCGCCTTTTTCCTATGAGGATTTTATGGATTCCAACGTTATCAAGATTTTGCGTGACCTGCAATATCGCATTGAAGTTTCCGACGAAAGCGACCCCGAACGTGCAAACGCCATTCGTCTGCGTGACCGACTTCTAGCCAAATACAACCTTACCCTGGAAGAAGTCGCAGGCACTAGCAAGAACCGTGAGTTCGGCTATTACACCCGTAAGGAATTGCAGATTGTCGTCCAATACTGCTACGAACGTCTGCATTTGAGTAAGGACCAATTTGACATTTATTCCTACACGGCAAACAACCGCAGGAAGCACTACTACGTTGAAACCACTATGGACGACGCTATGTATGACTGCCATAGCCGAATTATCCGTGAACTCTTGTCAATGTATCGTTCCCGCAAGAACGCTTACGAAAAGAAATTGAAACTGCAAATGAAGAAGCAGTTGGAAGCCTGGGACTATATGTTTATGCAGGAAGCCGACCTGCTGACGAAGGCTTCCGACGAAAACAAGGGCAAGGGGAAGAAGCCGTCATTTGATTGGGGCGACGCTATGCAGGCTGCAAAGGACCTGGAGGGTGTTGTGTTCCAGCAGAACTTCGTTGAACAACAGCAAAAGGCTATCGCCCAGGGGTAATCGCTATGTATGGTAACTATTACGACATTAACATTGAACAGCGGGAACGTCCGCTTACAAAAGAGTTCTGTAAGGATATGCGTTCGCTCGTCCGTGCAGCCAAAGCAAGAAAAATCCGCTGTGCGTTCGTCCACGACGAAAAGACTTTCACCTTGAAGTTTACGGGCGGTGACGAAGAACCGCTTGACTTTGACTGCAACTGCTACAAGAGTCTAGGTATCACGGACTGTGGGGGTCTTCGGACGCATCCAGGCGACAACAACTTTGATTCCGCAGTAAAGGCGGGGCTTGTCGTCTGCTTAAAGCACGGGGTCATTGACAGGTGGTCCACGGACGGCAGCGAACAGGGCAGCGAATGGCAACTTGCAAAAGAAATCGCCCAGGAAATCGGCATTGACACTGAATTGTATCGCCCGATGACTACAATGGGCGATAACGGGTTTATGAGGGACATTCCGTATGAAAAGGGGGTGAAGTAATATGCCTGTAAAGACACTCGCAATGAATCGCCTCAAGGGGCACAAACGCAATTTCTATATGGACGAGCACGGAGGCTACCGCCACGAATATGTGGATTTCTACCCTGCCGAACTTGTGGAGAAAGTCATTGAGGATTTGTCCAATCAAGTCCTTGCCGAACGCAAGAAATGGTCGGAATTGTTTGATATGTTCCGAGACAGAAGGAAGAAACTTCGCCAAGAACGCCACGGTGCCGTTGCTGCCCTGCACAGGCTACAGATGGCTTATGCCCACAGCCAATATGCCTATTATGCAATGGAAGTGGAATTGTGCAAGCACGATGGCACAGACCCCGCCAAGGCGATGGAAAATCTGCGGAGGTGGACTCGCATTCGCAATGGACTTGCCTACAAAGAATTATTAAGACAAAAAGGAACCCCGAAAAAAGAGAAGAAGCATTATGAAAAGTAAATATGAACATGGCGTGGAAGCCTTCAAGCAATACAGGCTGTATAGCAAAAGTGACAATCAAGAAGACTACGAACTTGTGAGCAAGATTGCCACTGCTATGGAATATGAACACGGCAGAGCCGAAGAAGCAAGCAAACCGATTAAGCGGGTTGTCTATTTGAGTATGTTCGTAATTACCGCTTTAGTAGTTAGCCTGCTATATCTAATGGTGAAGTATCATATCTCTTAAACAGGAGTCCTGCGATGCTACGAATCAAAGAATCTTACGATTGCGACAACTGCACATCCTATGACTTGGAAATGGCTAAAATCGTCCGCAAGAAAAACGGCAAGCGAAAACTTGTATGGGTGCATATCGCTCCTTGTGATTGGCACGGCAGAATCAAGGAAACCGACCCGAAGTTGCGACTGAATGATTACGACCAATTTATCCTTGGCAGACAGAAAAAGGGTATCATCCCGAAGGATGCCAATGTATAGTGTTTATAAAAAGCGACTTGTTATGGAACTTGAATGCCTCGGCAGCAAGTTCTATAAGTTCGGGATAATGCACACCGCAACTATCTCGTTTGAATCCGATGAAGAATCGGGCAGTTCCGATTTTGCCACCATCACCTTCCACTTTGATACATTTAATGCGAATACTCCCAAAGGTGTTCTGTGCATTGACAACTTTATCGTGGATTTGCGGACAAAGAAAATCCGTTCTTGGTGCAAGAGTATCTATGACTTTGTAGAACTCGGCACTATGAAAGATTTTAGCACTCCCGAAGAAGCCATTGACATCCTTGTACAAGTAATGGAAGACATCAAAGAAAAAGAATAAGGAAACACCCTATGATGAAAGCCATCAAAACCCTCCTCAAATCCTTTGTCCTTCGCCGTTGCAAGAAGGACACCCTCAAGAAATACGATGCCAAAGGAAATATGGTTAGAGAGTATTTCTTTAGCCTTGCCGATAGTTCTGTCCGCAAGAACCTGTTTACCTACGATGACCAAAACCGAGTGGTTACTTGGGTGTCGCTTGAGAACGGCAAGGTGGATATGGTGGTCACGCATAGTTATGACCCGAACATCGTGCAACAGAAAAACTATGAATACGAAAAAGGCAAGCGTGTCTTGAAGCGTCGTTCCATCGGGTATTACGATGAAAACGGTGTCCTCATTAAATCCATTGTAAATGGGGAAGAACGGAAAATCCCGACCATCACCAAAGAAGGCAATACCGAAATTGAACAGGCTACAGATGAAGACGGCACCCAAAATACTTGGCAGGTTATCAAGGACAAGAATGGGCGAGACCTGTTCTCGCATTGCCATAGTGTAAAGGTAGATGGAACCGTTGAAGATAGTTACACAATTAAAACCCATCGGGATGACGGTAAATTATGGAGTCGCATTTACTACCACGAATACCCGAATAGTTCCAAGGCGAGCTATTACAGCCGTATGTCCTGTAACTACGATATGTATGGTAGAATCCTGTCTTCCAATGAAGAAAGCACCTACGGTTATTACAGGCGTGAGCATCACTATTCCAAGGATGGCACCGCAGATTTCTATATGTCTAATAGTTCCTTGACAGGTCGCTATTACACCTACACAATCAAGAAAGACGGCGTAGAAACCGAATACGTCATTCCGAACAAATGGGCTTTCCTTTTCTTTTAATGGAGCATCTATGTCTAGCAAAGAACCTACTTTGATTGAACAGAAAGCAAGGGAATTGGCGGTCGCCATCAAGGATGACATCCTCTCCAAAGTCAAGCCCGGGAAGTTCCTGTATAGGAGCAATAACAAATGGATGGTCTGCACCATCGCCAATGGTGATGTGCTACTCGTTGGCGAGATACACAAGCATATTTATTCCTTTATTCGTGAAGGGCTAGAATCCGCATTGGAGAAGGGTTGTTCGCTTACATCCTATAGTCTGCGTTCGGGATGTTGGGGTGTCTCTAAAAGCCCCATCGGAAATACGGTGGTTGAATGCACTAGGGATGACCTTGAAAAATACTTCAAGACTATTGCAGACGAAACCTGCAAGATTGTCAAAGAAGTCGTTACAAACAAATACAAAGAAACCGCAAGGGAACTCGGCTTTATGCGGGAACCTTCGTGGAATTACGAATAAGGAGCATCTATGGAACAAAAGGAAGAAATCCCCCTCAAAGATATATGGCGACACACGGGGACTCACGAACTCAAGCAGTTGTTTGAAGCCCTCCCGACTCCCGATGCTACAGACTACCTGCGGGACCACTCAAAGTGCATCGCTGAAAAGATATTAGAGCCTGTAATCCATAGCCTTGCAGTGCAGGTGTTTATGGCGATTACAGACGAATACTCGTTATCCCCCGATGTGCTCACGAATCCCGAAGGCTTTAAGAAGCTAAACAGATTGGACACCCCGATTGTGCAGGTGGAAGTCAAGATTCCGAAAGACCTGCCTCAATGGGTCTGCGGAATGGCTAACATTGAAACTCACATTATTCCTAGAAAGTATCTTCCGTTCACTAACGAAACCGTGGAGGTTAAATGATTAGCAATGTCACAGAATGGGTGCTCACAGGTTACGATTGCAGGTGTGGCGAAGTCTATACGCGTGCCCCTTACAAAATAACAACCGCTTACCTTGTATTGGATTCTGTGTGGGGTGGCAAGTATGGGCACCTCCCGCCTGCGATGCTTGCAGAGCCTTATAGCCGTGGACTCTTTGACGATTGCATCAATGCATTTATGCAATGGGTCGGTGAAACATCGGATGTAATGCGGAGCAAATACCTGCGACAGATGGCGACCGAATGCACCCATTACTTGCTTGGGTCATTCGCAAATCGTAGCCCCGACCACGACCGCCTGTTGAATAGCACAAAGGAACAGGTTGAAAAGAGGCTCCAAGAGATTATGGAGCGGGAAGCCTACGCATAAACTTTTTTCAAGGAACCCCTTGACAATCAAAATCAAGTAATCTATATTATGGGGCGTATAGGAAACTCACTATGAAAAAGATTTACGCAAATAATTTCTTCTTTGAAGCCGAGGCAAGTGCCGAAGCCTATTTTGCGTATGCTTTGCAGTGGTGATTTCCAAGTGCTTTTTTGGGTTAAACAGGGAACTCCACTGCAAATGCGGTGGAGTTTTTCTTTTATCCCTATGTGGCGGTAGCTTCAGCCCGGTAGAGCAGGGGACTGAAAATCCTCGTGTCGGTGGTTCAAATCCACCCCGTCGCACGAACAAATTATGGTTCCATCGTCTAGTGGACTAGGACACTAGGTT
>Ga0265300_10000773_pt1 | contig 32751 bp, 9 predicted proteins | sample AusTroGonzalo_MG_FD_193482 | JGI IMG/M metagenome (GOLD analysis project Ga0265300, IMG submission 193482) | Bovine rumen microbial communities from tropical cattle in Woodstock, Queensland, Australia - Gonzalo_03 | ecosystem: Host-associated > Mammals > Digestive system > Stomach > Rumen ...
TGCAGCCAACACCCGTAACAACAGTGTGATTATCGACGGTGGCCGCATCTATCGCGTCTTTGGTGGCGGTAACGGATACTCCGAGACAGGTAACCACGACAACCCCGATGCCCCCCACTACAACCCCGGCGCTGACGTTCTCGGCACGGCCTCCACACATGTCAATGCCGGCCTTATCGACCAGGTCTATGGCGGCTCCAACCAGATGGGTAATATCGCTCATGTCGACCTGTCGGTCACCCACGACTCTGCCGACTGTGAAGAGGTCATTAACGAGTCCTTCGGTGGCGGTAACGAGGCTCCCGGCGGCGGTGGCGAGGTGGTCATCAAATGCGGTACCTACCTCGAGAACTTCTATGCCGGTGCCAATGCCGCCCGCCTCGGTTCCGCCGACAAGCCTGTTAAACTCAAGGTCGACATTCTCGGTGGTAACATTGGCAACTTCTTCGGTGGCTGTAAGGGTACTGAGGATGAGCCTGCCGACATCTATGGCGACATTATCGTCAACTATCATGGCGGACGCATCGTCAACCTCTTCGGTGGCTCCGATGTCAACGGTAATATCAGCGGTACCATCACCGTCAATGTCGATATCTATCCCGACTTCTGCAAGTGCGGTGATGGCCTCCAGCTCGACCGCGTCTATGGTGGTGGCCGCAATGCAGCCTATACTCCCTATGATCCCTTCCGTGGCTCGCCCACCGTCAACATTAAGAACAACCGTTATCGGTGGGCTGACGACCGAGCTAACGGCCAATATACCGCCGCTGACTCCGCGTGGGTCGACATCATCGGTGTCTACGGTGGCGGTCTCGGTGCCACGGCTACCTGCACCTCCTATCCCCGCGTCATCATTGGTGGATTCCCCGATACCACGGCTGTCGAGAACAATCAAACCATCGTCGCCAAACGTTTTGCCCGCATTCAGGGTAATGTCTATGGCGGCGGTGAGGCAGCACCTGTCGTGGGTAACACTTTGGTGATGGTTCGCAATGCTTCTGTCGCGAGGAACGCTACGGATAGCGCGAACACGGGTATGGTCTTCGGCGGCGGTCTGGGTGCTACGGCTAAGGTCACTGGCGAGACCTATGTGGGTATCTTCGGCCAGTCCAACATCGAGAACAATGTCTATGGTGGCGGTAATGCTGGTATCGTCACTGGCAGCACCGAGCTCCAACTCGCCTACCAGCAGCAGATATTCCCGGCGGAAGTCATCGCCTACGTCGACAACAGTTGTGACAAGGTCAAGGGCAGCTTCAAATGCACCACGCCAGGTGTCCGCTTCAGTTACACGAAGGATGGCTCCGAACCTCCCGTTCCCGCCACCGCTTCCTCGCTTTACATCGACTCTACCGACGACTTCTGCTTCGGCTGGAACGACACCATCCAGTGTATCGCCTACCTTTGGGATACCGTCCACAACAAGGTCGACAGCAGCATGATACCCTCCTTCATCGCCTTCGATAAGGCCACGATGCCCACCATCACTATCAAGGAAGGTACCGGCTCCAATCCCGACACTGTGACCCTTGGCGGCTCTATCGGCGCCCGCATCCGCTACACTCTCGATGGCAGCGAGCCTACGCATGCCAGCACGCAGTATGGCATTGTGGGCGAGAACGACGGCATCCCCTTCACCATCAGCCACAACCAGGTGGTGAAAGCTATGGCCGAGATGCGAGGATGTTACAACTCCGCTGTCTCTGCGCTCACCGCGGAGGCACCCACCATTACCCTCACCGGCAACCATGTACGCATCGAAGGTCCTGCCGGTTCCAAGTTAACCTACACCTATGGTAGCGCCGACGTGGCCACGCCCATTGCCCCCATGGCGGGCAGCATACGCCCCACGTCCTATAGCGGCACCGACAGCGACAGCAATGTCGTAGAGTTCGACCTGCCCTCTGCTACCAGTGATTACACCATCAAGGCCGTCGCCTACAAGTCCGGCTATCTACCCAGTTTAATCTCCGCTACTGTTTACCGTGCTCATTAAGTTAAAAAGTGCCTAAAATGACCCCTTTTGTAAAATACACTAAATCAGTATTAACGACGTACCAACACCGTACCAACACCGTACCAACTCCTACCATCGTAGGAGATGATACGGTGATGGTAGGGGGAAGGTATGCTGAAGGGGTCGTGAAGTCATTTTTAATGATGTTCTCTATCGGTTCTAAGAAAAATAGTATATTTGCAGAATGGAGTATACCGCACGCATTGGCATATAATGCTATATGTCAATGAATTGTGTGGTTTATACTCTACTTGATAATAGTAAAAAAGCAATGAGAGGAATAAAAAATAAATATATTCGCATGCGCGCAATGCTGCCGACACTGCTGCTGTTGCTGATGGCTGTATCGGGTTTGAAGCCGCTGCATGCACAAGGCTATTTTACGCTGACCAACGGCCGCCTTTGGTGGTCCAGCGGTACGGTAGACCAGTTGCCCGATTCGCTTTATCGCGACCCCGTGGCTTTCGATGCTTCGCGTGGATGGAGGGAGATTCATCCCCACGGTACCGAGCATGGTGTGACCCATATCACCGAGCAGGGCGACACCTATCTGGCTTTGGATATCAGCAACCCAGCCAATCCTCTCATTGTCTCCAAACCCCACAACTCTTTTGACCTCTACTGCGTGTGGTATCGTACGGGCAACACCGGATACTACTATCAGGAATGGTATAACCCCGCCGACCAGAAGACCTATCGCTACTATCTCGTAGGTTCGCACGACGATGGACTCGAGATAGTGCGCAGCGAGGTGGGTCAGTCTCTCGCGAAGTCGAGTTATTGGTACAACTGGGACTTCGGTGCCGCGGTGTGGGAGAAACCCACCATCGACGGTGCCAGTGCCGACCGCTACCATTGGATTATGCTGCAGACACACAGTCGTAACGGAGGTAACGCTTTGGTTCCCACCAGCAGGGTGTGGACCATGTCGGAGCATTCCTACCAGCGTCCCGAAGATATCTACTATACCACCTATACGGAGGGCGACGATGCCGGCAACGACTCATGTCGCCGTTATTATGACGGTGTCTATGATGGTTTCTCCTACCACCCTGTGGGTAACGGTGCCCTCTTCATGCCTGTCACCGTGACGCCTCACGAGAAGGAAATCCGCTCCATCGAGCATGATGCCAGCGACGGCAATAAGCCCTATGGCCTTCAGAAGACCGTGGATGCCAACAATGTTACTCTCGGCACCGGTATTACCATCACCAATGTACCCACCACCCAGCCTGGTTCTCATCCTGTTACCGCGCTGGACTTTAACAAGGAGGAGGATAGCACTGCCACCCTGACGGTAGTGATGAAATACAAAAGCGGCAACAAGGTGCCGATGACCATCATGCCGGCCTATACCGAGTATATTGAGGAGACTTACCGTCGTGGTATCCACCTGAACTACCGCGAGCGTAATCAGGAGGTCTTCGGTAAATCGGGTGAAGCTACCTTCAGAAATTTCTACCTTTGGGACGGCACGCTGCACCCTTCGACCTCGCTCAACGGAGGTCTTCCCACCGAGTCCACCGAGAATGCAACGGTGGATACCATCATTTTCAGTGTCGACAGCCGCAGCCTCCGCTATGTGGAGGTAGATCCCATTGCGCTCATGAGTACTCATCCCAACAGCACGACACTGCGTTTCCATTCGCCTGTCAATGGCACCCACACCATGCAGGTGTATGTCACTGTGCGCTATAGCAACGGTGTCGAGCAGCACGACACTACGTCGCTGCAGCTGACCTACAATAAGCCCTCCGTCGTTCCGCAGCCCGTCCACGGACCCGTGGTGCACGGCGCTGTTTTCGGTGGTGGTCGTATGGCCAATGTAGGTGGTGGCACTAAAGTTGTTGTCCACAGTACCGACAGCATCCAGACACTCTACGGCGGTAACGACATCGCTGGATGGGTGCAGGGCGACGAAGGTGCCACTCTCCAAATTGGCACCCCGTTCACCAACAGCGACCATCCGGTACACATAGGCAATGTCTATGGCGGCGGTAACGGCTATTATACTTATCAGGGCATCAACGCTGGATACAACGAACGCACCCATACCTACACCAATCCCTACTTCGATAACAAGAGTACGGCGCTGATTTATCAGGCTTACTATTTCAATGGCAGGGTCTATCCATGGAACTCGCTGCCTGCCGGATACATGGCGAGTGCCTCTGAGGCCGACCGTATCAACAAAGACGTATCGGAATGGGCTGGCATCGAGCCTGTGGTGGAGCACGATTTCAACTACACGCCTTACTATATCGGCCGTCCCGACTTAGTGGATCAAGCAGAGAAGGGTGACGATGGTGACGGCACCATCCCTTATATCAAGACGGCACACATCACCGTGGGTGTCCCCGAGGCCACACGTGGCACTATGCTCGATGCCAACGGCCATTCTACGCACGCGCACAACGATTACATCATCGTCGACACTCTCTTCGGCGGTGCTCGCAACGCCTTCATTGGTGTCGAGGCCTCGGCAACGAATCCTGAGAACGGTGTCTCTATTGATATCAATGGCGGTACACTCTTCTCCGTCTTCGGCGGCAATAATGTGGGTGGCTCCGTAGCCAACACCTCCACGGTCTTTGTCAACGTTCACGACACCAAACTCATCGGCAGCGATGAGGAGATTGCGGAATCCTATATGACGGGCTATGGACGTGACTTTGGCATCCGGTATCTCTTTGGCGGAGGCAACCTCGTTGACGGCTCGCATGCCCAAGTGGAAATCAAAGGTGGTATGATTGATACTGCTTATCTGGGAGGTAACAATGCCACGGTGAAGAACCCCACTGGTATGGTGGAGTGCCTGCATGGCGACGACAACATATATGGCTATTCCGGCCATTTTATCTGCACCAACACCACCTACCCCGATGTCAGAACCTATACCAATCCTGTGAAGGCCCTCGATACCAACTCGAACTTCTTTAACAACTACGGCCCCAGTAACTTTGAACCCGAGACCGGAAAATATAACATCCGCTGTCTCTTCGGTGGAAACAACGCTGCCGATATGGATAACTTCTCTTCCATCCAGCTCCATTCTGGCGGTATCAGCACCGTCTATGGTGGCGGTAACCGGGGTGATATGAACAACGACACTACGTTTACTATCCCCGTCTATCAAACTCTGTTTGGCAAGGCCTACGACCTCAACCTCGCCACGGGTGTTCCCACCCCTGGCGGTTGGGCTGCTACCTACGGCATAGCCTCCCTCCCCTCCAAGGTAGGTTCCATCGTTACGGCACTTCACGACTCGAAAATTGTCTGCGACTATGTCTTCGGCGGTGGTCGTATGGGTAATGTCAAGAACTCATGTGGAGTCTATTTGGCAGGTGGCGTCTTTGGCTACGTCAACGGCGGTAACGATGTGTCGGGCGACGTGGGCTCCGAGACCGGCGGCGGCACCTATGTGGTGCTCGACAGCAATGTTCTCGTGGTTGGCGATGCCATTGCTGGATCCGACGGTTACTACCACTGCGACGACGGTACGGGCCACTATGACAACGGTCAACTCTACGACACCTATGCTGACGATGGGAATGCTCTCTCCTACGACCCCTACGACGACTTTGTGGGGATGCTCTTCCCTTCGCACAACAATGTCAATTTATATATGCGCGGAGGTCTTGTCCTCGGTCAGTTGATTGGAGGCGGTGTGCATACCAATGTCGGTTTTGAGAACGACGAAAATTATATCAAGAAACTTGACACTGACCCGTCATCCCCCACTTATGGCCAGCGAAAGGAGTACCTGATGGATCTCAGTACGGTAGGTTATGCGAAACACGGTAGCATACACTTCATGGGCACGGGTGGCCGTGTGCTTGGCAATGCTTTTGGTGGTGGATTCCAATCCAATACCTTCGGCTTGGCCTACCTCACCCTTCAGGACAGCATACGGATTGACGGAGCCTTCTTCAGTGGCAACGACTGCACAGGTAATATTCAATCGTTCGGTGCCTATATCAATCCCAACGACCTCCACTTGACAGCGGGAATGTCGGCGGCCGACTCTGCTGCCGCCTATGACGCTGCCTATGCCGCCATGGAGACCTCCGACGGCACTAAGCTCAACAGCAAGAGCGGAAGTACCTGGTCGTCCAACTTCGAGGCCTATCTCCGCGTCAACGGTACCCCCACCATCTCTACGATCTACGGATCGGGAAACGGTGCCTATAACTACGATGGTGAGCATACAGAATATGAGAGTATCTCCTTCTGCCAAGATGCTAACGGTACCCTTACACCTAAGCAAAAATCTACATTTATCGACATCCACACTTCGGGTGGCACCATCAACACTGTTTTCGGTGGTGGCAACGGCGTAGGCGTGGAAGAGAAAGTGGTGGTGCTTCTCAACAACACAGACAACAATGTCCATACCGTCCACACCATTTTTGGAGGCAATAACATTGACGATATGAGGGATGTGGTGCCCGAGATACGTCTTACTCAGGGTGTGGTCAATACCGTCTTCGGTGGTGCTAACAACGGTACCATGGCTGCCCAGAAACCCTTCCGGGACATTTGGGGCAATGTGGTGAGCAACGTCTCGACACATGTGGTGTTGGAGAGTCCCAATGTCACGGTGCTTGACACCGTCTTTGGTGGTAACCGTATGAGCAATGTCGAAGGTACCTCCTATGTGGAGGTGAGGAATACCAAGGCTGATGGTGTAGACTTCGTTTTCGGTGGTAACGATATCTCCGGTAACATTACGGGTATTGCCCGTATCGATGTCAGTGGCGGTACGGTACACAATCTCTTTGGAGGTTCCGATGGTCGTTACGACTTCGTGGAGATTGGCGACAATCAATACAATATCTATCCCTTCGGATTCATTGCCAGTGGCGATACTGCCGGACACCTCATCACTACGGCTGGCCGTCCTGACGTGGACAGCACGAGTCTGAACCTTTGGGGTGGCACTGTGGGTACCGCTACCGGTGGCGTCTACGGCGGTGGCTCGATGGCCCAGAGCCGTGCCACCAGTGTCGTGGTAAACGATACTATGAACGGCGGCGACCTTGACCTCTTCATTTCCGGTGCCATCTTCGGTGGCGGTATGGGAGACTGGGAACACCTCAACAACCGTGATATCCATGGCAACCGCTACGGTAATATCACGGAAGCTACCCATGTGGAGCTCTATCACGCCGATATGGTCACTTCCGCCAAAGCCTACGGCGGCGGTCGCGGTGGCGACGTGATGAATACCTATATCACCGTCCATGACGGTTGGGAGCAACAGTTGGACTACCTCTACGGTGGTTGTTGGGGTTCGGATGTCTTCGGTACGACCCATGTGACCATGAACGGCAAGAACATGGGTGCCAACCATTACAACGTCAGAAGCCTCTTTGGCGGCAACGACTTCTCCGGCGATGTCTACAAGAGCGATGTTACGGTGAATTCTGGTCGCTACAATAATATCTTCGGTGCCGGTAACGGTGACTACCCTGCGGCGAGCTACACCGACCTGCGGAGACCCAATAACGAGTACGTCAATCTTACTTTCAACGATGGTGAGGTGGACAGCAACCTCTATGGTGGCGGTAAATTGGGCACCACCTTTGCTTACCAGAAGAATGCTAATCGTCAGTATGTCTATGATGCCAATGGCCTTAAGATTCCCGATACCTCTCTCACCTATGCTGCATCGCACAGCAGTCCGCTGGATTACAGCTATATTATCACCAACATCCGTGGTGGAATATTCCACAACAATATCTTTGCCGGTGCTCGTGGTTTGCGACTTGATAAGACCCCGCTGGTCTATGGTTTGAAGGTGCTTAATATGGATGGTGGCATGGTGGATGAGTCGGTCTACGGTGGCTCCGAGAGTGTCAACGACGGTTACCCGAATGAATGTGTCAATGCCTCTCTTACCACCCGACGTCCTTCCTCCATCATTAACCTCACAGGCGGTACGGTGGAGGGCAACCTCTATGGTGCCGGATACTTGGGCCTAACACATGGCTCGGTCTATGTCAATGTCGGTTCCGATGCTATCGACAGTTGCGTGGCTTACACCCAGGCTTACAAATATAGTGGCGCGGGCAGTGCCGACAGTGCCTATTGGATGTTCAAACCGGGAGAGGCTGGTAGTCTCTCACCGACCCTTGGCAGTGCCGATTTGTTGCTCAACCATAGCATCTATGCAGGCTCCAACTGGGGTAGTGCCCATGGTACCGCCGACTTCACCACGCCGGGATTCCATGGCGGCGAGAGCAAGATACGTATCGATGGTAAGGACTACAATACCAACAACAATGAGCTCAATTCACTTCCGCAGATGGATATCGCCAAGAGCATCTTCTGTTCTGGTACCTCGGTGGATGGTGGTGATGTGAGCAAAAGCAAAGAAATTGACATCTGGAACTACGGCTCGGTGGTCAACTGCCAGCCTACAAAGAAACTCGAGTCAGTGCAGCGTGGCGACAACCTGATGTTCCACAATTCTGTTATCGAACTGACGGGTGCTACCGATGCCACCTCGGCCTATCACAGCAATCCGTACTCTCTCAAGAACCTAACGAATGTAGACTTCCGCGGATACAATGTGATAGAATTCGACGCTAGTGTGGACAATGTGCCAGAAATACATTTCTATGAGGAACCCCTTGTGGTCAATGGCAGAATGGATTCGTTGGTGCCGGTGCAAACTTTGCGTCAGCAGACAAGCCTCACCTCCTGTGACGACACCGCCACCACTTGTTCCAGCCTTCAGGTGGTAGACCCCGATGCGAGCGATATGCAGCATTCCCTCTTGATTCTCAATAAGGGTATTGATTTCCAGATTAAACGGAGCAATCCTGATGCCGCGGGTATGGTGTATGGATTCGGATATGTCAGTGTGCCGCAGGGATACAGTTCGACCATCATGGCAACGGCCACAGCAGGATATGGTATGAGTTGGATTACCCCTGGAATATTCGACTGGAACAGCGGTCTCGCTGGTTTTGTGTCGCCATGCGACCAGACCAACCAATACACCGAAGACCGCGGTCTGGTGCAGTGGAGAGATTATGCGAATAATACCGAGCGCATGGCTGCGGAGATTCCCTATACCAACTATAACAACACCTCTTCCATCTACGGCGACTACCGCGTGTGGGAGGTGGGTACCGGCAGCCGTCTGCGCGAGGCCACCATCCTTGCCCATACCGACCCCACCAAGTTGGAGAATCAGAATGTCTCCATCCTTACCCACGGTAACAGCAAGATGGCCGTAGCACAAGCCAGTCTGAGTTTGCCCTCTACCTCGACGGGTCACTACTACAAAGTCATTTCCGGAATCAACCTCGTGGGCGAGAACGAGACGGTGAATCTGATTGACTCTGCTTTCTTGCCGGCGCAGGACTTCGGGGCCCTTAAGGCGCAGTATAATCCTGATGGGACCACTCACGGCTCTGTCGATGGTGTTACCTCACCGTATGGTGCATTCCTGGGTACGACCCTTGCCCAAGGTGGTGTGGCCATGGGTGTGAACGAGATTGTTGAGCGCCCCACCAGTACCTTCGGTCTGATAATGGTGCCCGGCAAGTTCTTTGATGGAGACGCTGGCCAGTACTTCCGTCCCGAGCAGGCCAACTTCGTGATGCCCTCGTCTTCCTATGAGCCCCAGCAGAGCCTCTTCGTCATTTCTGGTAACTCCCATGTCACCTCCATACAGGATTATTGTTCGCCCAAGGTGATGGAGGGTGCTGCCCTGACTCCCATTATGAATTTCTATCTTACTTACAATACGGAGTTTAGTTCGTCGTTCCTCGGAACTGTCATATTCACCATGATGGAATATGACGAGAATGGACGTGAGGTGGCTCCCATCGAGGTGAAGATCTATATCTCCACCATTATTGAAGAGTTTAAGCCCGTCTCCACTAATGTGTTGGCCATGTACAACGCCGGTCGTACCAATACCTTCAGCCGTAAGGTAGTACTTCCTGCCACTCTGGAAGAGGACCGTCAGCTTTACATCAAGTCGCTGAAGTGGGTTCCCACCGACCGCAATGGTAACGACTCCGTGAGAGGCAATAATTTCTATCTCGTGGGTGACGAGACCTCTATTACCGGTGCTCCTGCCAATATCAAGAATCGTTTTGCCCTGAACATTATTCCTTCCGACAACCTCTCGAGCGATGTGTCCAGTGCCATCGGTTGGTCGCATATCAATATGACCGACATCAACCTCTTCAATCTTAAGACTCCCGCCCATACCGCTCCGTCGCGCTATAGTGACAGTACCGGCTGGGAGCAGCCCAGGACTATCGACTTCACCAGCAATGGTGCGACCGACGGTCTCTTGATAGGTACCCTCGACGGACGTGGTTCGGCAGTGCTCAATGTGCAGCTCACCTTCGACGGCACACGCCGTTATCCCGATATCAAGGGTCTCGGCTATGTGGGTAAAGTGGAGATGATGTTGGAGAGCCGACTGAACGGTGTGGCGAAAGAGTTCCCGATGACCATCTATGTAAAGACGCGAGAAAACGGCGACACCATCTATCTGGCTTCGGCTTCGGCGGTGACACGTGGAGGTCAAACTGTGCGCCCCTATGAATATAATTCGACCTACCAGTGGTTGACACGTCCTAATGCCACTCCTGTGGATAAGGAAAAGGCAGCGAAGATGGTGGGTAAGAGCCCCAACTGCTATGTGCGTACATTCCAAGAGGCTTTGAGCACCAAGGTCTATCAGGAAGGTGATGTGTTGTGTATCATCGATACGGTGAAGATTGAGGAGGGTCTGGGCATCGCCATCCATGGTGGCGACGGTCCTGCCGTCGAGGTCATCCGTTATGAGGCCCACCACCATGAGTTGGCTCAGGAATCGGGTGTCTACCGTGGGCCAATGATACGTGTGAGCCGTTTGGGCAGTAAGTTCACCGCAACGAATATCGCCTTCCAAGGCAGTGCCCAAGCCCATATTAAAAAAGGTACCCCGCTGGGTCCGAAGGTGCTCGACACCAACCAGGTCTTCGCTCCCATCATCCAGGTGACGAACAGAGGCGATGTGACCCTTAGCAGCGGTACTACGGTTCAGGACAACTGGAATGCCTACGGTTCAATGCCTGGACAGGTGGGTACCGGAGGTATGCCTGCCAACACCACGATGATGGGTGCCATCAGTGTCACCCAGGGCGGTACCTTGACACTGCAGAATAACGTCACCATAGCTCATAACCTTAGCCATACCCTTGATGGCGACAATACGTCACTCTCTTCCTTCAATGCCCTTCAACCCTTCAATGGTGCCGTATATGTGGATGGTGGACGTGTGGTGCTGCCGCAGTCCCATGCCGCTACCGCTGTCGACATCACACGCAACTGGTTAGTCAATCCGAACATCCACTCTACCGACCCCACTGTGGCCAGTGCAGTCAAGTGGTGGAAAAATGTGGAGATTAACGGCACCGTGGTGCGTTGGGAGTTTGACGAGGCCAAGGTGAGCAGCTGGCAAAAGGCCAACCTCTTCCTGATGCGCAAGGCTGCGACGACAGGCGATGTGGTAATGAACGATGCCCAGAGCGACGTTGTTACCCTCACAGGTTTTCTGGCTCCTGGCACGCGTATTGGTGTACGTAAGTGGTTCCCCGGTCAGACGGTACGTGACACCATCCGTATGGGAGTCTGCGGAAGTAGCAACCTCACGATGCTCTCACAGGCTGTGCTGAACGGCAACTTCGTTTCTGACGATGACCAGCGTGTGTTCTACAATGCCAAGGTCAACAACAATGCCATCTATCTGTTCCGTTGCGCCACCTTCCGCCATCAGAAGCAGGGAGTCGACCTGCCGCTGGCAGGCTATCAGGGCAGGGATGTGCTGCACTACGGTATCCTGCCCACCAACAGTTGTCCCACTGGTGGCGATAGTATCGTCTATAACATCCAGGGTGGCTTCGCTCCCTACACCTACACATGGACTATGAAAGGTACCGGAGGTGCTGCCGACGTAGTGGTACGTGAATACACTTCGCCCTATGCCAACACGCAAGTGCAGAATGCCTTGAATCACGGCATCGAAGACTACTTCTGGGCTTCGATTTCCGACACCTTGTTGACACCTCCTGTCGACATGCATAACACAACGGATAGTACTTTCAACATCGGTGTCACCGTGACGGATGCTACGGGCGTGTGCGACCTCGCCAAGGACATCACCCTCAACCTCCACAGAGTGGCTGAAATAACGGATATCCCGGGAGACCAAAGTAAATGGCAACCCGTCACCACTCCCAACAACGGTTGGACAGATACGGCCTATGTTGTTACCGCTAATCGCAAGACGGCTGTGGGTGACCGCTACTACAAGGCCATCAAGATTACCCCCGTCATCTTCGCCGACCCGTCGGCAGGCCGTATTATTGCCAGAGTTGACGGAGATTACCAGCTCTATCAGTACATCGACGATGAAAACCGCAACGACTTGGCAAATGTGCTCTTCTGCGAAGGCGATGAAATCCGCCTGAAGACTCAAGCCAACCTTGCGGGCTACACCTTCTTGATGTGGAACTTCGACCCCTTCACCGAGAATCCTGCCACCTATGTGGTGCCGCCGCAAGACGATGAGGTGATAGCCTACTACGGTTCCCATCAGTACTGGACAGAGGTTGTCAATAGCGAAAGAAAGGCTGGCGTGGCCCTTGCCGAAGAGTTTAACTATACCACACGTCCTTCTGTGTCGTCGTATACATGTTACACAGGTCCTTATACCTATTCCTCTACAGAGGCTGGTTATGTGACCACATACAATGGAGACGTACATATATATAATGAAAACGGTCTGGCCTGGCTCATCTCGGTGGTGAACGGCTTGAACGGGGAGCAGGCTCGCCCCCTCCATTTCAATACCGTCTATCTGCACAAGAAGGATGCGGAGAATACGCCCTATGACATGCAGAAGTACCTCTGGACTCCCGTGGGTACGCGCCAATATGGTTTCCGAGGTCAACTGATGGGTGTGAGCGAAGCAGTAGCTTCGACGACACCCTTGGCCGGCAATGACCGTGTGATTATCAAGAATATTGTCCTCAACGAACCCAGCATGAACTATGTAGGCTTCTTCGGACTGTTGCAGTCGGCAGAATGTACCGGTGTGGCCCTGCAGGACATTTTTGTCCGCGGTGGTCAGTATGTGGGTGGTTTCGCAGCACAGGCGAACCAGTCTACGGTGGACAACTGCGCAGTAACGGGTAGCAGTGACGCGAGAATGCCAATCATCACCACTAACTACGTCAGTGGCGGTATGGTGGGCGATGCAACAGAAAGTGAGATTACGAACAGCCTGTCAGAGGCCAAGTACACGGGTAATGCTGTCCATAGTGGTAGTATCACCGGTAAGGGTGATGTGAATGATATCACCAATAACAGTTCGTATGTGAAAGACTATATGAGTGGTCTTTACGTAGGCGGTGTTACGGGTAGTGAGAGTGGAGAAGAGGTTGAGGACAACTGTCGTCCGTCGAACCTGAGAGCCGTCATCACCGGTATGGGTGAAGGTGGCAGTGCTACTACCGGTGCCGACTGGTCGACGTTCAGCGTTCGTGTCACTTGGCAGTCGAATGCCAGCAATGTCATGGTGGGTTACTGCGAGGGTACAAGTTGGTACGAGACCGCCAACCATCCCATTAGATGGATACCTGCCAGCAACAACAGTGTCGTCCTCTCCATCCCCGTCCCCACAGATACCTCGGTTCACGGCTATACCATTGCCGTCAAGGCTCAGTGCTCGTCAAGCGAGTCGGAGATGGCTACCACTTATCTGTCCGCCGAGGATTATGTCTTATGCTCTGAATACTATGTGGAAGCCCAGATAGGTGCCAGCGAAGATGGAGCAATGATTCTTCAGGTGAACTGGAGCGAAGAGTCCTATAGCGATAGTCCGACGGAAGAGACTTTGATATTGGCCTATTGTGCAGGTACTGATTTTAATGATACCCTCATCTTAGGAATGGAACAAGTCAATTCCTACGAAGGCATGGAGATGGGTTATAGTTTCCAACTGTCATCACCCGCCACTTCCTATGTAGTAGGACTCTATTCGCCTTGCAGCGAGAGATGGTTCTTGGGTACGGCAGTGTACGACTCCACCTCTTCGCAGAATGCCAACTATCAGTTGACTAACAATAGCAGTCGTCACCATGCACAAGGACGTAAGCGTGGTAATGGACGTTCGTTGATTGCCAACAACTATGTGCATATCGCTGGCAACAGCCGTGCACAGCGCATCGGTGGTATCGTCGGACGCGCTTCGAATACCGACATCATGAACAACTATGTCTATGGCACCGTGGGTGGCAGTGAGACAGGTGGTAGCGTGGCGGCAGTGATGGAGCGTGGTACGAGAGCTGAGGACAACTTCTCAGCCCGCGGTACCGCTGCCTTGAATGTGGGACACCAAACGGGTGGTATGCTCAGCAATAGTGCAGACTTCGCCGGTCAGGGTAACCGTGTGATTCTCGACAAGGACATCCTCGGTGTGAACAACCTCACACGCGCCCTTAACCGTTGGGTGCGCGAGCAGAATGCCAATGGTGGTCACTTTAAGACCTGGCGCAGCGACCTCGATGGTGTCAACAACGGCTATCCCATCTTTGGTGATCCCGACATGATTCCTGTCGAGGCCAACACAAACATTGACGGCTGCGACGAAGTGGTTTTGGGCGGCATCACTTATACACGTGACACCGTGGTGACAACACGTGTCGTTGACTATGTTGAGATGGTCGACAGCACTGTCACAGCTACCATCCACCTCCACTATGGTACCCGCACGTTGGTGCAAGACACCGTGGAGTATGGCAACGACTACTATGGCTATGGCTTTGCCATCAGTGCCGACGAGCTTCGCATGCTTGAGCAGACTATCAGCACCGAGGGACATGCCAGTATCATAGTGAGCGACACTCTCACGACGGCTTTCGGATGCGACAGCATCGTGACCCTCATGCTTACCTTCACCGGTTCGCCCGAGGATCCGCCGTCGGTGGAAACGGAATTCACCGTCAATGTCTACCCCAACCCCACCACATCTTTCGTTAACGTGGAGGCTGAGGGCATGACACATGTGGAGGTCTACGACAATGAAGGCCGCCGCCTGCAGGATTACGATGCCTTTGGACGTAGCAAGGTGACAGTCGACATGACGGTCTATGTTTCCGGAGTCTATTTCGTCCGTGTCCATTCGCCCAAGGCAGTGGTGATACAGAAGGTGATTAAGGAAAGATAGTTACGTAATTATGTGATAACGAAAACAAAGATATAAAAGGAATAATGAAAAAAAGATATATCAAGCCAGCGCTGGAAGCCTATGCCTATAGGCCCGAGAAGGGTTATGCCGTTACGGTGGCACTGTACAAGGACCATGTCCTCATTGAGGGTGACGATCATGAGACCATGCGTGCCGGCGACGAGGTGTCGGAGTATACCGATGCCGAGGGCGAATGGGCTACGGGTCTGTGGGAGTAGAAAAATAGTTTTAGAGTTAAAAGTTTAGAGTGAAAAAAATGAAAATATTCAAGTGGTTGTGCATGGCGGTGCTGCTGCTGTCGGCGGCAGCGTGCGAGAAGGACGATATGGGGAATCAGAATCTCCAGGATATCAAGTTCAATGCCACGCTGGAAGCCCTGCAGGGAGAGGACTCCGGAGCCAAAGTATACCTCTATAACGAGGAGTGGATATATTGGGAAATTGGCGATAATATTAGTATCGGCAGTAATCTGACAACTGCGTCGCCTCATGCAGTGGGAACCCTTCATGCCGAGACTCCGCATACGGATTATGAGGATTTCAACGGTGTCTTTGTGGCACCATTGCCTGTGAACTCCAAGTATTTCTTGGGCATGCACCCCTACAATTCCAAAAATGTTATTGTGGGCAGTGGTAGCAGCACCAATGCCAACTTTACGAACCCTGTCATTGACCTCCGCAAGACGCAGCCTCGCCGTTCCGGAGAGAAGGAGGATATTACTTTTGCCAAGCAAGTCTTCCCCATGGTGGCATGGTACGGCGGCGAATGGGGAGCTCCCGGGGACAACAAGCCCTATAACCTCGATTTCCATGCCCTTGGCGGTATTGTGAGGATAGAACTCTTTAATTCCACTACTTCGGCGGCCAACATCACCTCTATCTCCTTCCACGCACTTTCCGACAGTCCCTGCCGACAACTCTGCGGATCTTTCAATGTGAAGGGCTACAAGACCAACTTCCCCTATTTGGAGAGTCGGGGACTCAACGATACCAACCAGACATTGACCCTCTCTTTTGGCAGTACAGGCCTCGCCCTTGCTTCCGACGCTCTCAGCACCTTCTACGTGGTTCTCCCCGCTACATCGGGCACGGGTGTCTCCAAATACCATTTGGAGATGACCGTCAATGCCACTGTCGGCGGTGTCGCCAAGAGTTTCACTAAGCGTTTCTCCGTCTCTATGCGTCGCAATGGCCTCACCAATATGAATGCCCTTGGTATCACTAATTGGAACGATGCCTCCTCGATTACCTATGGACTCGTAGGCCATGGAACGCAGGAACGTCCCTTCAAGGTCTACACGGTTGAGGACTTACAGTATCTGCGCAGCTGCTACAATGGTACGGAGCGCAAAATCAACGGACAGCCTATTACGGAGAATACCTATATCTCTTTGATGCGTTCAGACATAGTCCTCACTACCGCCAACTGGCACTCCTCCTCCATCAACAATTTCGTGGGACATTTCAATGATGCGTCTCACGCTTCTTCCAATCCAGGCATCACCAACAACAGTAATATCCCCATTTTCCAGGATATCAGCAGTACAGGACATGTCACGGGTATCACCGTTAAAAGTGACGCTACTATCACCACCAGCAGTACGGAGGGTGTCTCTCCTTTTTGTAACATTAACCGTGGTGAGATAAGAAACTGCAAGATTGCCAATGCATCGATGTCGGGAGTAATCACCGCTCCATATGCCGACCTTGCAGGCATTGCAGCTCAGAACTTGGCGGGTGCCGTCATTATAGGCTGCGAGTGCAAGGCCAATGTTTCCACTTCCGGTGATGCTGTAGGGGGTATTTGTCTCCACAATAGTGGCACTATCAGTGAATGCTATGTCAGTTCCTCGATTACAGTGACTGCGCCCCAGGCTGCAGGCATCTGTTATGACAACCGCGGCACCGTGAAAGACTGCTATTTTGCTGCCTCTGTTACTGGGAGTAGCACCGACTGGGGAGGAATTGTTTACACCAATAGTACTGCTGGAGTGGTGAAGCATTGTTATTTTAGTGGTGCCATCACCACAATGGGCACTGTGGGCGGCATCGTCCACAGCGTCAGTGGCGGCACAGTGAACTATTGTTGGTTAGTGGGTCCCGTGCAGGGTTATCAGGCAGGTGGTATTGTCCATAGTGTCAGCGGTGGAAAAGTCATCAACTGCTTTGTTAATAATACCTATGCGAGTATCATCGTCACGTCGGGCAGTACCCGTATAGGAGGAGGCCTTGTGGCCGTCGTCAGTGGCGGCAGTGTGGAGAACAGTTTCGTTCACACAATTGCCATCACTGGCTCTGGTGCCACCCTTGGAGGTCTGATAGGTAAGCTCACTGGAGGCAATGTGAGAAACTGCTATTCCTACGAAAATTACACGAATCATTTATATGGTTCCACCACCCTTGGCAGCACCGCCCTTAATGATGCCCTTGGCGTGGGTACATCGCCCTGCTACCTTGTGGGGGGTATACAGTCGGGAGTCACCACAGTGTTCGCCACGTCAAGTGGTTTGAGTGGTCTTCTCGCCAACCTCAGCGGACATGTCCCCTCTGGCGGTGTCGGTTGGGAAAGCACTCCTCCTGTCCTACAGGATTATATCCCGTAGGAATCTTTGTTTAGAGTTGATTTTTGAGGTCGACAAGGAAGGAGCGCACCTCTTGAAGGTTGTTGATGACCTCCATCTTGGGGTCTTCGACAGGCCGTTGGCGCAGTTGTTCACGGGCGCCCTCAAGGGTGTATCCGCAGTCGCGGGTAAGGTAATGGATGCGACGCAGAAGCTCTATATCGCGGGACGAATAGTTGCGGGTACCACGTTTGTTCTTCACGGGACGGAGGCAGTTGAATTCAGTCTCCCAGAATCGCAGCACTGACGGTGCTACATCGAGCATCGCGGCCACCTCGCCGATAGAATAGTATAATTTATTGTTTTCCATTGTTTCCTTTTTTCTAGTGTAACTAGTACGACTAGTGTATCTAGTTTATCTAGTATAACTAGTTTTACTAGTATGAATAATACCCGCTATTCTCCTGATAGCTCTGTCTTTTTTCGTATTTTACGTCGCGCAGTGCGTCAGCTTTAATGTTAATCTGGAAGAACCAGCTGCGGTAGTAGCCGAAAGGCACCCAACTGAAGCGCATCTCCCAGCAGTGCAGGTCGCGATAGATGTCGACGGTGGTATATGACCAACCTTTGTTGACGAAGTCATAGCCCGTGGTGGCGGCTACACGCCAGTTCTTGGTGAGGGTGACGTTGCCAGAGAGACTGATGCTTCGTGTGGTCTGACTTTGGAGTTCCATCTCGCGCGCCACGAAGGTGTTGACATAGTTGAAGCTATAGCTGACGCTGAGGTTCCATGGCACCGAGAAGTCGTAATAGCCACCGGTCATCAGTATTGGGTTATAGTTATAGGGGGTCTGTAGGATAGTGGAGGTAGGGCGACCGTTGCTCTTGGCACCATCGCGCTTAAAGGTGTTGTTGTTGAGACTGAAGGAAAGTTGGGCACTCCACGTGGAGTTGTCAGTACGGAAGAGACGGCGTTCTTTTTCCCAAAGGAATTCGTTGCGGATGTGGCCGAGTGTGTCGATGACATAGGGCGAGAAGGAGCCGCTGTAGTTGAGCACTAATGAGCGGAAAAGGGTAGTGCGTCCGGTGACAGAGAGAGCGGAAAAGTTAAGGGAGTCCTTGGCAAAGTCATAACTCATGGAGAGCGTGAGGTTCTCGATGAGGGGTATCTTGGTTACTTCGGCCGAAGTGTCGAAGGGGTTTTGCCATTTGATCTCGAGGTTATTGCCGATAGAGAAGCGGAGGGAGCCGCTGCGACCATCGGGAGGACCTCCGTAGAGGCTGTTCTGGAAGATAGAGTAGCGGTGGACGTAGCCTGTGGTGTCGGTGTAGGATTTCCACCATCCGAGGCTCTCGGCCCCGAAGTCGGGATGGTAGGAGAAGGAGACAGAAGGATTGATGACGTGGCGCACCGCCTTGAGGGGGCCTCCTTTAAATTGGAACATGCCGTAGATGCGTGTGGTGAGTGAGGAGGAGAGGTTGAAGTCGCGGTTGGAACGGAAACCATGGACGGTGTCGGTGGTCACGATGCCTGTGGTGTTGTCGTAACTCTTTTCGATGGTGCTCCAGTGCCATCGCTCGTTGTAAGTCACGCTATTGGTCCAGTTGAAGAACTTCAGCACCTTGATGGATGATGAGATGGGTATGGAATGAGAGATACCGTACTGCATGCGATCGAATGTGGCCTGGGTAAAGAGATTGGAGTCTATGGCGGTGATGTTGTTCTCGGCATTGAGGACGTAAGAGAGCGAGATGTTCTCGTACCAGCGGTAGCCACCTACGGGATTGCTGCGCCGTAAGGGGTAGAGTGTCACTGAGGAGAGCGAGATGCTGGGCAGTTTGATATTCATCACGCCGGTCTGGGTGTTATAGCTCTCGCGTGCCGAGAGGGCCAGGTTGAGGTAAGACCCCAGTTTGGTGGTAAAGCTGATGGAGGAGGTGGTGGTGGAGTTGAAGTAGTCGTTGCGGTTGGTAGTGTTGCGGTTGTAGTTGCGACTCTGCAGGGTGACATTGGCCGAGAAACGACTGTTGGGATTGGCTTTGGCATCCTGCTCGTGGGTCCAAACGAATTTGAAGTCTGAGAAAGAGTTATAGGTGTTGTCGTCGCCATAGATGCCCTCATGGGTGATGCCATAGCGGGCATCAAGTTGTCCTTTATATTTATAGCGTTTATAATAGTTGGCTTTGCCTTCGAGGGCCCAGCTAAGGTTGGTGTAGAGGTCGCCTATCAGTGCAAGGTCCCAGTTGTCGTTGATGGCAAAATAGTAACCACCATCGCGGAGGTAGTAGCCCTGGTAGTTCTGCCATCCATAGGAGGGGAAGAGGATGCCTGACTGGCGACTCTTGGTGATGGGGAAGAAGGCGAAAGGCAGTGCGAGGGGGGTGGGAACATCCTCGATGGAGAGCCACGCGGGACCGGTAACAATCTTGTCACCCATGATGAGTTTACTCTTGGTGAAATTGAGAGCGAAATGGGGATGAGCGTAGTTGCAGGTAGTGTAACTGCCGCCACTGAGGTACATGACGCTGTCGTTGATTTTCTTTACCTTCTGACCATGGAGGAAGCCCTCTCCCTCTTGGGTGATAACACCCTGGATAAGACCTTTCTTGGTGTCGTAGTTAAAGGCGATGGTGTCGGCATGGTATTCGGTGCCATCCTGCTTGAAATAGGGTCGGCCGACGGTCTTGCCGGCGGTGTCGAGGGAGCCGTGAGCATGGAGGATATGGTGTTCGAAGTCCACATCGATACGGTCGGCGCGCAGTAGCATGCTGTCATAGTCGATGATGCCGTCGCTGAAAAGAGAAGCTTGACGACTCTTGAGATCCATGGCCACGGAGTCGCGTGCCTGATATTTGATAACACTGTGCACACCGTCGCGCGAGACATGCGCCAAAGTGTCGATGTCGTTCTGGGCGAAAACAGAGTAGGGGAGAAGCAGGAAAAGAAACAACAAAAACCGATAGAGACTATAGCGTTTATGACGACTATAGCATCTATGGTAACAATTGTTTTTGACTATGCTTTTCCCTCTTTTCAACCCCTTGTTAAAACATTATTTTTACCATTCAAAATATCTTCGTATCTTTGCATTTTGAATTTGCAAAGATAGAATTATTTATGCAATTGGCGAAACAAAAAAATATTTTATTGGAAATGAGATACATATTGAGCCTTTTTCTAACGATTGTCCTCTTTTCGGCACCCTCTTTTTCGCAAAAAAAAGAGATTTATGGTGTGCGTACGGTTGTGATTGACCCAGGGCATGGGGGAGCCAAACCCGGTGCTATAGGAAGCAGGACCTCGGAGAAAACCATCGTTCTCTCCATCGCCAAGAAATTCGGCAAACTCATCTCCGACAATTATCCCGATGTGAAGGTCATCTACACCCGCACCACCGATGTGGATATCTCGTTGGCCGAGCGTGCCCATATTGCTAACCGCAACAAGGCCGACCTTTTCATTTCCATCCATGCCAATTCGCATCCTACCTCGTCACCCACGGGTGTGGAAACTTTCGTCATGGGTCTCTCCGAGAGCCGCGCCAACCTCGCTGTGGCGCAGAAGGAGAATGCCGATATTCTCCTCGAGGCCGACTACAAGGAGAATGCCGACTACAAGGGTTTCGACCCCAACTCGCCCGAGAGTTATGTGATGCTCACCATGTTCCAGAATGCTTACCTCGATAAGAGTCTTAACTTCGCACAGGCCATACAGAACCAGTACAAGCAGAACCTCAAGACCATCAATCGTGGTGTGAAGCAGGCCGAGCTCTTCGTGCTCTACAAGACCACCTGCCCCTCAGTCCTCACCGAGGTGGGATTCATCAGTAATCCTAGCGAAGAAGCTTTTATGATGAGCGACGAAGGCCAGGCGAAAATCGCCATCAGCCTTTTCAATGCTTTCATGAACTTCAAGGCTGCCGAGGAGGGCACTGGCAAGATTGTCAATCCCAAACTCGATATCCCGGGGGCTTCGAAGGCGACAACTCCTAAGGAAGAACCTGCCAAGGAGGCGGTGGTGGAAGAGGTGAAACCGGTAGAGGAGATTCCCCAGCCTGTGGTCAATGAGACTCCGAAACCTATGATCGAGGAAAAGCCGCAACCTGTGGAACAGAAGGAGATAAAGGCGGCAGAAGAAGCAGCTGTTATTGAAGTGAAGAGACCTCTCGAGGAGCCGCGACCTGTTCCCTCTACTGAACTGACACCCAAAGAAAAGAACATTCCGACTGTTCAGAATACTCAAAATACCCAGACACCTCAAACCCCTTCAACCTCTCAATCCTCTCAATCCACTGAATTTTACACCGTCCAGTTCCTCATCTCCAGTGAGGAGTTGAAGCCCGGAGCATCGGAATTCAAGGGACTGAAAGATGTGATGGTGGCGCGCAATGGCAAGCTCTACTGTTACTCGGTAGGACGTTTCGCCACCTTTGCCGAGGCCAACGAATACTGCAAGCAGTTGCAGAAGGAGACCCCTTTTAAAGACGCCTGGCCCCTCCGTCGCCTCTCCGACAAGGTACAGAATGTTGAAAATCAAAAAGTTCAGAATGCTCCGATTACTCCGAATATTCAGAAAACTCCGACCACTCAAACCTCTTCAAACTCTCAACCCTCTCACCCCTCCACCGGCACTTCCTACCGTGTGCAGTTCTGTACCTCACAGAGTGTCTTCAAGGTCGGTGCCCCTGAGATGCACGGTATCAAAGACTTCCAGTATTCCAAGTCGGGCAAGGTCTACCTCTACACCGCTGGCAACTACAAGACTCTCGACGAGGCTCGCAAGCGCTGCGCCGAAATCAAGAAGACTACCCCCTTCAAGGATGCCTTCGTGGTGTGCTATAAGAACGGCAAACGCGTCAAAATAGAATAGTAATGATTGAAATCAAAGATATATCCAAGGTCTTCGGCGAACAGTACGCCCTCGACCATGTGTCGTTTAAGGTCGACAAAGGTGAGATTGTGGGACTGTTGGGTCCCAACGGTGCTGGCAAGTCGACATTGATGAAAATCATCACCTGCTTTATCCCTCCTTCGGACGGCGATATCACTGTATGTGGCCACAGCATCTATGACGACCCCCTCGCTGTGCGTCGCCATATCGGCTACCTTCCCGAACTCAACCCCCTCTACCCTGAGATGTATGTACGCGAGTACCTGCACTTTGTCGCTGGACTCGGTGGCGTGAAGGAGAAAAAGCAGCGCGTCGACGAGATGATTGAACTTACAGGACTCACTCCCGAAGCTCATAAGAAAATAGGACAACTCTCCAAGGGTTACCGTCAGCGTGTGGGTCTCGCTCAGGCCCTTATCCACGACCCCGAGGTGCTTATCCTCGACGAGCCCACCACGGGTCTCGACCCCAACCAGCTCGAATTTATCCGCACCCTTATCCGCAATACTGGCAAGGAGAAGGTGGTTCTTCTTTCTACCCATATCATGCAGGAGGTTGAGGCCATGTGTTCGCGTGCCGTCATTATCAACCACGGCCGCATCGTCGCCGACGAGCCCATGGACGGCCTCAACGCCAAGAAACTGACAGAACAGTTCCACAAATTGACAGAATAACTAGTTTAACTAGTCCAACTAGTTCAACTAGACAAACTAGAAAAAAAGATAACCATGACAAGACAAGAACTTATCTCCCTAATAAAAGAGCGCCGCTCTTTCCTTTGTGTTGGCCTTGATACCGACCCCACCAAGATGCCCGAGCATCTGCGCAACGAACGTGACGGAGTCTTCCGCTTCAACCGTGCCATCATCGATGCTACCATCGACCACTGTGTGGCTTATAAGCCCAACTTGGCTTTTTATGAGGCTCTTGGCCTCGAAGGCTTGCGTCAGCTCAAGCTCACCATGGACTATATCCACCAGTTGAAGAAGCCCGTCTTTACCATCGCCGACGCCAAGCGCGGCGACATCGGCAACACTTCCGAGCGTTACGCCAAAGCTTTCCTCGACCCCAAAGGCGATTTCAATTTCGACTCCATGACCATCGCCCCTTACATGGGTGCCGACAGCGTCACTCCCTTCACTGTCTATGAGGGCAAATGGGTTATCCTCCTTGCCCTCACCTCCAACAAGGGTGCCTTCGACTTCCAACTCACCGAGGACAAACAGGGTACGCCCCTCTATCAGCACGTCCTCGAGACCTCCAAGCAGTGGGGCAACGAAGACAACATGATGTATGTGGTGGGAGCCACCAAGGCTGAGATGCTCGGCGACGTGCGCCGCATTGTGCCCAACAGTTTCCTGCTGGTTCCTGGCGTGGGAGCACAGGGCGGTAGCCTCGAAGAGGTCTGCAAGCATGGCTTGAATAAAGACTGCGGCCTCCTCGTCAACTCCTCGCGCGGCATCATCTATGCCTCCAACGGCATGGACTTCGCCGAAGCCGCAGCCCGCGAAGCCCAGAAACTCCAACAACAGATGGCCTCCGTCTTGTAAACAAAAACCATTTGTCTTAACTACTTAACTACTGTCTACTTAACTACTAAAGAATGAAACCCCAGACCCTTCTCAAGGTGCTCCTCGTGCTGAGCATCATCAATGCTTCGTTTTCAATACTCTCCGGGGGCATGATGGCACTTTTTCTGCCTACCCTCGACAGGGTTTATTCCGCTCATCCGGAAGTGCTGGAGGAGTTTCATATTACCGCCACTTGGGAAGTGCTGGCACAGGTGCCGCGTCCCTACTATGGTGTGATGGCTTTGCTGGCAGCACTGTCTCTAACGGGCTGTCTCCTAATGTGGAAGCTCCGTCGTTCGGGATTTCATTGCTACCTTCTCGCCCAGCTTCTTATGCTTGCAGTACCCATGCTTTTCCTTGGCAAAGGAGCCATGGGACTCGGCGATATCATGTTTACCGCCCTCTTCGCCTTCTACTACTGGCGACTCCTTAAAACCCTCGGTGCTTTCTCTGATTCCTCAGAATCCTCGGAATCTTCCGAAAATTCTGATGAATCCGAGCTTTCAGAATAGTTTCAAAAACGTTAAATATAAAAAAAAACTTGCAAATATATGGGGGAACCTGTATATTTGCATTTAGTTTCTGCATGTTATATATCATGCAAAAATTCTATAATTGATTGAAAATAAATTATTAACTAAAAATTTTATAGTATGAAAAAACATTTATTTCTCGTTTTCGCCCTGGCGCTCATGGTGCCGTGGGCGATGCAGGCACAGGGGCTAGGTGATTATACCTTCAGCACCGGCACCGATGCCACGAAGTGGATTACGTTGACTAATGCCGACACTATATTGGTCGGTGATGCCAGCGGATCGGACAGTAAGGCTTCGGCCTTGCAGAACATTGGCTTTTCTTTCCCGTTTGCCACGGGTGAATACACCAAATTTTCGGTGAATACCGATGGTAACTTCCGACTTGGAAATACAGTGACGGGAACGGCAGCCTACTCTACTCCGTTCAGCACTTCGTATGCCAACACTAATTCTCCCAAGATTAACTTCTTGGGCTGCGACGGCAAGATGAAACCTACAGGATGGGTTGTCAAAGCCAACACCGTCGATGCCAATGGTGATTCGTTGTTGGTTGTAGAGTTCAATACCTCGACCTATAACAGCTACGCTTCGGCTGGCGACCTGAAGTGGCAGGTGCAACTCTATCCCAATGGCAATATCGTGATTGCTTATCCCTCGACGCTTCCCTCGCCCCTTCCCGGCACTACCCGTCAGGTGGGCTTGTGCGTCAATGCCTCTGATATTTGGCTCGTCAACGCTTCTCATGTCGCCACGCATTACACCGCTGGTCAGAGCACGACCATTGCTTCCAGCAACTGGCCCGATGCTAACCGCTACTATTCCTTTGCGGTACCAGTTATCACTTGTCCGATGCCCTCTGTTGCTGTTTCCAACCTCACCACCACTGGTGCCACCCTCAATATCACCCCTGGTGGCAGTGAGAGTGAATGGCTCTACAAAGTCAATAACGACGAATGGACCAGCACCAGTTCAACCACTTTGACGCTTACCGAGTTGACTGTCAATACCGCCTATAATGTTCAGTTGCGCGCTTTCTGCGGTGTTGGGGATTCTAGTTATGTCCAGACAGTTTCTTTCCGTACTCCTTGTGAGCCTATTGAAACTCTCCCGTGGTTCTTCGAGCCTGATAGCATGTCCACTACCACGTCTGCTACCGAGATTGATTGTTTCGACCATCTGGGTGGTGGCTATGTGAATATCGCTACCCGCACTGGATTCACGGGGAATACGATTCGCTTTTTCCCTAATAGCAGCAGTCAACCCAATATCCTTATCCTCCCTATTTTCGACGAGGAAATTAGCAACCTCTATTTGACGCTGAAGATGGCTCCTGAAGGTGCCAATTCCGGGTCGATGGATGTGGGGTATATCACCTCTGCTGGCGACAGCACCACCTTTGTGGCTCTCGCGAACTATCCTGTGTCGTACTTCAATAGTACGGGTAGTGTTGTTCCTGCTGTGGTTGACGCGATGTTCACCGCTGCACCCACAGGTGCCCGTATCGCTCTACGCCACAATGTGAATTCCACTTCTTGGTATTGGTTTATCGATGAACTTATGGTGACGGAAGTGCCTACATGCATACGCCCCGACAGTTGTGTCGCTAGCAATATCACTACTACGTCGGCGACACTCAACATCGGATCCAATAACAGTTCCTTCTTGGTGATTTATAATAAGGTGGGATCGCCCCTCTACGACACAATAATTGTTGATGGCACAAGCCATAGCTTCAACGATCTGCAGATGGGAACTGCCTACAATGGCATTGTCTATTCCCTTTGTGGGGACGATACCAGCATGTATGGCACTTTGTTCAGTTTCACCACCGAGTGTGCTGTCATCAGCGCCACCGACTTGCCCTTTATTGAGAACTTTGAATCCTATGGCACTGGTGCCACCCAGTCCATCAGCCCCTGCTGGGCCAAAGGTACCAATAATTCTACGGCCTACCCCTATCCTTATAGCACTGCTGCCATCAATGGTGAGCGTGGTCTCTATTTCTACGGTAACTATCCCTCGTCGGCCACAAGCACTTTCGGTTATAGTTGGGCTGCACTGCCTCCCATCGACGATGCTCTCGACATGAGCAACTTGATGGTGACATTCAATGCCAAGCGCTATACAACAACGACATCCTATTATAATTCGTTTATTTGTGTGGGTATCGCCGACAGCGTTACGGGCTTCACCAGTGCCGCGGTCATCGACTCGCTGGTTACTTGGATTGATACCATCGACCTCACAGCACTCCCTGCCAGTGCCATCGAGAGTGAGGAGGTGAACTTCGCCAGCTATACCGGCCAAGGTAAATACGTGGTATTTTATGCCCCTGTGCCACCGCTTTCCGGTAGCAATACTTATGCCTATAACCATATTTATGTCGATGACATCGCTCTGCGTGTCATTCCTAACTGTTTCTGGCCTACCAGTGTATCACTTGACGCTGTGACTGCTAACGGGGCCACCGTTAGATGGATTCCCGATGCCCGTACTACCGACCCCAACTCTTGGAGCGTTGAGTATGGTGTACATGGTTTCACCCCTGGTACGGGTACTATAGAGGTGGTTTCCGATACCACTATCTCTTTGGACGAGCTTATCCCCAACACAGAATATGACATCTACATTCGTGCCAACTGCGGTGATGAGGAGTCCGATCCGGCTATCTTATCCTTCCGTACCCTGTGTACGCCAGTGCTTACCGACTCGTTACCTTATATTGAGGACTTCGAGAGCTATGCCTCTGGTTCTGCTAATCCTATCAGTCCTTGCTGGTACAAGCGTGCTATTGGAACCACCACGGCTTACCCCTATCCCAGCACTTCGGCAGCATCGTCCGGCAGCATGGGCCTCTATACCTATGCTTACGGATCCATTTATGAGTATGCCGCTATGCCTTTGTTCGAAGAGCCGATTAACAACTTGATGCTCGAATTCGACCTCAAACGTGGTACTTCCTCTGGCACCACCTACCACACTATGGTCTATGTGGGTGTGATGAGCAATGCTGAGGATCTGTCCACCTTCGACACTATTGCTTTCTTCGACGACTCGGATAATCCCACTTCTTCGATTACTCACCATCGTGTCTCTTTCGAGGGATATACTGGTTCGGGTCGCATAGCCTTCCTCTTCCCGGCTCCCTCTACCTCGTCTCATTACAATTACGCCTATCTCGACAATGTGGCCGTCGATATGCTGCCTGTCTGCCGCTGGCCGCTCAACCTGTCTGTCGATAACGTTGGAGCTTACGATGTGGATCTTTCGTGGCAGGGCTCTGCCTCCGCTTACGAGGTGCAGTATTCTACGAGCAACGATTTCGCCTCGGCCAGCACCTCCTCGACGATGGCTTCCAACACTAGCGCCATCATCAGTGGTCTCACCCAGCAGACATGGTATTACTTCCGTGTGCGTGGCATCTGTAGCACCGATACAAGTTTCTGGAGCAATGTGGTGAAAGTTAAGACCCACACTGACTGTGGCCCCAACTCTATCAATATTGTCGATACCATCGGCAACGGTACTTCAACTGGTTATACTTATGCTTTCTATGGTTACAGTTCCTACTATCAGGGTTACACCAGCATTATCTACACCGCACAGGAACTTGCCGACATGGGTATCCAGATCAATAACCGCATTAACGGCATTCAGCTGCATGCCGCTACGAACTCTGGCACCATCAATAAGGCCAAGGTTTATATTAAAGAAGTTTCGTTGAGTGAGTTTGGGAATCCTGCCGCCAACGACACCGTTAACCGTGCTACCATGACCCTCGTTTATGACGGTACCCTCACCACCACAGCCAATAGCTGGTTGGAGATTCCCTTCTCCACGCCTTTCGTTTACAGTGGCAGTAACAACCTGCTTATCACTCTCGCCCGTGATACCAACACCGCATCATCGGTCAGCCCCTACTTCTACTATGGTTCTTGCTCCGGATACCTCACCTGCTACGGCTACCGCAGTACGGCCGCTACGGCAAACCTCACCGCCACTCGCGCCACCTATCGTCCGAACATGGTGTTCGACATCTGCACTGAGATTCCGAACTGCACACGTCCTGGTAATGTGACGGCTTCCAACGTAACTGATAACGCTTTCACGCTTAATTGGGAAGGCACAGCCGGCAGTTATGAGGTTATCGTTGCCACTTCGTCGGTCGATCCCGACAGTGTAAGTGGTACGCCCATCATGGTCACTACCAATACAGCGATGATTACAGGTCTGAATCCCAGCACTACTTATTATTATTATGTGCGTGGCATTTGCGCTGGCATCGGAAACTCCGAGTGGAGCATCGAGGGTAGTCTCACCACCGCTTGCGCACCTCAGGCTTTGCCTTATTTCGAAGACTTCGAGAGCTATGCTTCTGGTGCTGCTAACCCCATCAGCCCCTGCTGGACCAAGGGTACCAATATCTCCACAGCCTATCCTTATCCTTACTCCACCAACGCTGTCAATGGTCAGCGTAGCCTCTATTTCTATGCCTATCGTCCTTCGTCGGCCTCTTCGACCGCAGCCTACAGCTATGCCGCCCTGCCGTTGTTCCAAGATTCAGTGAAGAATCTCTCGCTCTCCTTCCAGGTGCGTCGCTATGCCACTACTACCGACTCCTACACCACCCGTTTAGTCATCGGTGTAATGAGCAACCCCAGTGACATCTCCACCTTTGAGCCGATGGATACCCTCGACCTCAAGAATGAGGCGGCCTCCTCTATCCATGGTTATGAATACAATTTCAACAACTACACTGGCAATGGTTGCTACATCGCTATCTACGATGAAGTGCCTCCGCTCTATGGCACAGCCACAACTTCTTATAGTTATGCTTACGTGGACGATGTGACGGTGGATCTTATTCCCAGTTGTATGCGTCCCTCCAACGTGACGGTCTCTGAAATTAGTGAGAATAGTGCCAAGGTGCATTGGACCTCGGCTGTTGCCAACTTCGAAGTTGAGTACGGACCTGCTGGTCATACTGCCGGTACTGGCACTATTGTGACTGCTGCTGCTGACAGTATTGTCCTCGCTGGTTTGACACCGGGTTCTGCCTATGATGTCTATGTCCGTGCCCAATGCACAGCCACTGATATCAGCCAGTGGTCGTTCGCGACTACCTTCTACACTGAATGTGGAGCCATCACAATTCCCTACAGTGAAGACTTCAATGTGTCCCTTGCCGACCATCCTTGCTGGAATGGAGCTTCCAATGCTACCGCTGCTCAAGTGTTTGCAGGTACTGCGCTGACCCTCACCGCTCCCAGTAGTTGGACTTATGCCAGTGCTGTTAAAGATGGTCTCGAGGCTGGACATTATTATAAGAATGTCTATGGTAATGCTGTCAAGGCTTGGATGATTACACCTGCCATCGACCTCAGTACTGCTGTCTCTGCTGAACTGAACTTCGACGTGGCCCTCACCGACTACAACAATGCTGCACTGCCTGACCTCAATGGCGACACCAACACATCGCAGGCTTTCATGGTTATCATCTCCACTGATGGTGGCAACACCTGGCAGGCCTCGAACGCCGTCAAATGGCAGAACGTGGGTGGCGATTACACCTATGCTTCCCTTGCCAGTACCAGCTATGTCAATAAGGTGGTTGATTTGAGCGCCTACCTTGGCGATACCATCAGGATTGCCTTCTACTGCCAGTCTCTCTGGTCCGGTGGCGACAATGATCTCCATCTCGACAATATCTTTATTGGCCCGGCATCGGCATGTCCGCGTGCTTACGACCTGCAGGCTTACAACGCCACTGCCACTTCCGTTACCTTAGAGTGGACCGATACCATTGGAAGCACCAGCTGGGTGATTGAATACACCAATGAGGCTACCGGTGTTGCCTCTATCGCCAACGTCACTGTCAATCCCTTCACGCTCACTGGCCTCAGCGCCAACACCCAGTATAGCTACCGTGTGGCTCCCATCTGCTCTGATGGTCAGCAAGCCGACTGGAGCCGTAACAGCTGCAACTTCAATACTTCGCAGGTGCCGGCTACCATACCCTATAGCTATGACTTCGAGAATGCCGCCGAATGGGCTAACTGGCAAACCTCCAGTAACAGCAATGTGAACTGGTACCGCGGTAATGTTGCTCAGGGCAACACCACCAACGCTATGTATCTCTCTGCCGACAACGGTGCCACTCATAGCTGGAACATGAATACTGTGACCAACGCCGTCGCCTACCGCGATATCGATTTCGGCACGGGTGTGCATAGCTATCAAGTGGACTTCGACGCTTATATCGGTGGTACCATTGCCCACAACTACGATGGTGTCGCCATTGTGATTGCCGACCCCGCCATTCCGGTCGAGAGTGTCAATACCAGTCTCGTCTCGCCTTGGGGTAATGTCAACAACGTGGGCTACGGTACCGTGCGCCACGACACCACATGGGGACATCATACAATATACATTGATAACATCTCCGGTGTCAAACGTGTGGCCTTCTACCACTTCAACCAGGCTACGGGTTCTGGCAATTCTTACGAGGATAATCCCACCGCTATCGATAACATCAGCATTACGATGCAACTCTGCGAACGTCCGTCCAACATTGAAGTCGTCGATGTCTTTGCTACTTCTGTCCAGTTGAGATGGGATGGCGACACTACTTCACAGTATGAGGTATGCTATCGTGTGCAGGGTCAGCCCGCCAGTACCAATAGCTATCAATTAGTGACAGGCCTTAATGCTACCATCAATGGACTCACTCCTGCCGCCGACTACTACTGGTGGGTTCGTCGAGTTTGTTCTCTTACCGCTACCGATACCCTCGCCAGCGGATGGATGGGTGTAGGTACCTTCACCACCACCTGTGTGCCAATCAGTGTGGTCGATACCCTCTTTGAGGACTTCGAAAGTTATACTCCGGTTCTCTACAGCAACGCCACGGATGGTGACCTGCCTAACTGCTGGAGTTCGTGGAATAACAGTACTGCTTCTGCTCCGGTGTATCCCCATGTGACCGATAGCGGTACCTACAGTTATTGTGTCAGTGGTCGCCAGGCCATCACCATGACGGCAGGCTCCTCCACTGGCAACTATGGCTCTGATTCCTATCTCCGTCTATGCGAGATAGCTGAGCCTACCAACACGCTCTCTGTGGCCTTCTGGATGTGTACCGAAAGCAGCGCCAATGGTTTCCTCGAGGTGGGTTACCTCACGGGTACCAATTATCAGACCGACTTTGTGGCTGTTAAACGTATCAACGCAAGCTCTGCCACCTACCACAGTGGCAATGGAATTCAGCCGGCAGGTCATGGTATTTTCGATACCGTGAGCTTCGACTCTGTACCCGCGGGTAACTTCCCCATCTGCTTCCGTTGGAACTACACCACCTCGTTCTATAGCGTCTGTCTCGATGATATCTCTGTCTGGACCTCCGCCCCTGCTTGCATAACTCCCACTGTCAGTGTTACCAACACGGGTGAAACCGATGTTACCTTGAACTGGATTGGCAATGCCTCTGACTACGAAGTGGCTGCTGTTGCCGGCAACTGGGTGAATCCTACGACTCCCACTGTCGTCGCTGGTACCACCACCATTGTCTCTGGTCTCATACCTGGCACACAGTATTCTATTGGTGTCCGCGCCGTTTGCGGCGAGGGATACTACAGCGAATGGAATGTTGTCTCTGTCACCACCCTTGAGCATCCCTGCTACGCTCCCACGGGTGTGGCCGCTACCAACATCACCCTCTCGGGTGCCACCATCGCTTGGACTCCTGCCGAGGAAGGCCAGACCAACTTCGAGTTACGCTACAGCACCGCTGGCGACACCATCGTCGTCTCCGTCACTGAGAACCCCTACACGCTCACCGGCCTGCTGAACGCCACCGAGTACAGCGTGGCAGTCCGCGCCATCTGCGGCGAGGGTAACTACAGCGACTGGAGCA
>Ga0265300_10000775_pt1 | contig 32713 bp, 38 predicted proteins | sample AusTroGonzalo_MG_FD_193482 | JGI IMG/M metagenome (GOLD analysis project Ga0265300, IMG submission 193482) | Bovine rumen microbial communities from tropical cattle in Woodstock, Queensland, Australia - Gonzalo_03 | ecosystem: Host-associated > Mammals > Digestive system > Stomach > Rumen ...
CAACCATGGCAAGAAAGTCAAGCCCATCTTCGGCAAACTCATAGATCTCGACGACAAGAGATTCGAAAACATGAAATTCAACCCTAACAAAGGAAAATAACATGGAAATCCAAAAACCAACAACAGATCAAATCGCTTCTTCCATCTTCTATCGCAGCCTTCAGCCTGTGAAATTCATGGACAAGGGCGAAATCCGCATGACGGCGAAAATCGATGAAAAATACCCGAATGCGGTCATCACGTTCACCTTCACGGACAAAGCGGTTCAAAAAGAATACGAAGACTTCTTGAAGCGTGCCGTCGGAACCAGGGACTACATCTTGCTGAAAGATGGTCAGCCCAACCGTGTGAGGCTTTGCCAAATGGACTTGTTCTTGAATAGGTTCATGACCGGGACGCTCCACACAAGAAAGCAACCGTTCTTCACTCCCGAAATTGAAAAGGCCCTGATTGAGCATCCATATCGCTCTCAGGACGGAAAAGGCATGAAAGCCAAGGTGATTGCAAGGTATTTCAACCCGACGGGAACGGGCACCTGGTATGTCACCGAAATGGCCGACTACATGCACAAAGTAGGAAAGAAGGATGGCTACCAGACCTACGACAAAGTAGATAAGCAGTTCCAATTCCGTCGCATGGAAGATGTCGTCCTTTTTGGTCTCGCAGAACTCGGCTATGAGTTCGAATGGGGCTCTTTCAGCATGAACGAACTTTCGAGCCTTCTTTTGCCTCATGGCTTGGAAATCGAACGCGACGAACACATCCCGCCGATGAAATACACCCTCGAAGAATGCTTCAAGATGTATAACGAAGAAATGCCCTAAATCTTCGGCAAACTAAACCAAGCCCAGGCCTAAAAACCTGGGCTTTTCTATGGCCATAAATCGCAGCAAATATGCAGTAAAAATGCAGTCGAAGCAGGGGCTTACGTAATAGGAACCGTTCTCTATCTTCGTGATATACAAAAAAACTGGACAGTCAACCACAAGGAAGTGCAACATGAAAAACTCCGAAGTAATCAAGGTCACCAAGGGCCGCCAGAGAGAAGCCCTCAAAATTGTCAAGAGAATCGAAGCCAGACTGATGGCATTCCAGACGAACGAAAAAACCAACTGGGGCCACGCCGGTTCCATGGGCGCTCTCTGGGACAAACTCATTGAAACCGAAACCTTCACCGACTTTCTCAAGTAATAGGAGCGACGCCATGACCCTCGAACAAAAGATGGATTTCCTCATTGAGAACGGAATCGCCACCGAAGAAGAAATCAAGCTCGTGACCTGCATCAACGGCTGGAACGACGAAACGTTTGACGACATCTACTATGCCCGCGCCGGCGAACACTTCGAAGACTAACAACTAACCCCTAACAAAGGACAAAACCATGACAAAGAAGATCGAACAAATCCACGTATTCAGCGCAGAAGACCTGAAAGCCCTCTACGACGACTCTGCCCTGACCATGACCGGCCTGACGGTCGAATCCATCCCTGATTTCGTCAAGTGGGTGGAATCCTATACAAAGCTGCTCCGTCGCAGGGTCTACATCGTCTCTGGCAAGGTAATGAACACCTACTGCGGAAACACGGGCGACAACGCCTATGCCGACGACCTGAACCTTGTCGCGATCAAACTATCGGACATCGCCGACTACACGAAAATCGTTCTCCCGAGATTCCAGGTAGGTGGCCGCTGGTTCGATGACATCGTGGACAACAACAAGCGCCGCGAAGATGAAAAGCTTGCGGACGAACTCAATGACGACGACTACATCACCATCAACAATGAGGACTAAGACCATGAAGAAAATCGAAATCGGCCAGACAATCAAAATCGTTTGCATGAAGGGCGAGCCCCAGTACACCGGAAAAATCGGAACCGTGCAGCACATCGACTCGAAAGGTCAGGCGCATGGAACCTGGGGCGGTCTCGCAATCCAGCCCGAGCATGACGAATGGGAGGTAATCGAGACGAAGTAGCAAGAACTCATACAAAGCAAAAATCAGAAATGACCTGGATGTTTATCTAGGTCATTTTCTTATTCATATAGTATTGTATTATGTCTTGTATGTAGTAGGTGATAGATATTATATACAATAGCGGACACGAGTTTTCAATAAGGGTTCTTTTTCACCCAGTCATAGAAATCGGCACGGCGATCCAGTTTGCCTTCGGCCTTCAATTCTTCGAAATCAAGTCTCTTGTAGTAGTAATACTCACGCATCAGCCTTTCGGTCATGTGCCTTTCGTATAGCTCATACAATCGGGCCTTCATCTGTAAATCGTTCTTCTTGAAGGCTCTTTTTGTCTCTTGGCAAAAGGACTTCCACCAGCCTTTATCTTGATGATTCACGCACATTTCTTTCGGTCTCCATATTCGCATTCTGGACTCGTTTTTATCTAGGGCCTTGCAACTAGCCTAGAAAAGAATCCGGTGAGTCCAGGAGTGCCCCGAAATGCGATTCTGGCTAGAAGGGTCAAAGATACTACGCCAGATTGTGAATATGGGAAACTATCAGTTGCAAAATTCAGTAAAACTTCGGAAACAGTGTTGATAAATGGCTGAATCTAGTTTGTCGAGGAGCCGCGGGCTCTGTCAAGCCTTTTTATATAGCTGCGTGGTTATTTCCGAAAAACTGCGCCAACGCTGCGGTTTTAGCCACGGCTCTGTCACACCAGACTGTATGGTTGCAAGAACGCTGCGGAAACCAAAAATGGCCAAAATAGCCTAAATTCTGCAATTCTGTAGTGAATAAACAGCTTCGGAGGGGCTTACGAAACCGACATTTTTTGCTATGACAACGGAACCGTATAAAATGACTTGACAGAGCCTGAGGCTTCTACTCTACATACAAATTAGAGTTTCTTCCATTCTTTAGGGAACTTGTCGATAAAAAGGTAGGATTCTTTCCAAAGGTCAAAAATCCAACCCTTGCTAGTTGCTTTCGGCCTTTCGTGTTCATCGTCGTCAAGCTTCTTCATGAAAATATCGGCTGCATTCTTACCATCAAATTCGCAATCCTTGAAGAATGCGAACCAGTCGGAGCAGTCGTTTGAGACGAATTCCTTTTCAAATGTTCTTTCGGCATTCCAAAGACGGGCTTCTTCGGCGTTGAAGTTTTCAGGACATTCTTCCTCGCCTTTATAGAATCTGTATATATCGTAATTCATGGTAAGCCTCTTTGACAATATACCTTATTTTACGAATATGGTTTCAGGCAAAGTAGTTCCGACCGGGTAAAGAAAAAGGACCAAATTTGGTCCTTACTCGCCGTTTTTAGTGTTTTACGGTGATTTTAGTCTTTCATCAGGTGTTCTATAGGGCCGTTGATTTCCGCAGGCAAGATAATCTCATACTTGTCTTCTGACGGAATGACTGCCAGTCCACCCCATGTTCCGTGAAGTTGGCCCAGATAGTCAACCCTAGTCACCGTTCCGTCTTTGCCGTTGTATTGAGGGTCGCTTTTCATCTCGATAATCTTTATCAGATCACCAACATGTGCGTTAGTTCGCGCGAGAACCTCGGCGTTTGCCTGTATGGTCTCTTTGATTTCGTCTTCAACGGTTTTAGGTTTCTTTTCTTCGGACATATTCTTTATCCTTTGAATACACATTTTCTATGGTATTCTAGGTAAACAAGTCTTTTATCATCTAATGGCAAACGTTGAATGTATGTATTGTTTTTCAAGGATAGGCGTTCACAATTTTTGGGAGCAAGCCAGTTTGATACAAGCATATTTTTTTCTGGAGTGAACGTAATAAACCCTTGGTCAAATAGTCTATCATACAAAGGAGATAACATAAATCCATTTTTAGGATCAACACGTTCTTTTTCGTTGGAAACAGCCCATGGCTTTATATGACTCGCTGTCAACAAACGTTCGTCATTCACAAGAGTGATTGGGCAGAAAGGACATTCCAACAGCAACGCTTCTCTATACTTATCTTGCCCAATTCTTCCCCTAGATGTTTTTTTCTTGTCATCTACTTTAGATGTGACGACAGCAGGAACAATGTTCTTTTTTCCATAAGTAAGTACCAAAGGCTGCGATTTCTTATTAGCGATTGCGTCGAAATCAACAAATAATTTCCAATAAAAGAAACTATTACCACTTCGGTCAACAACTCTCATGACGGAAATATATGAAGCTAGCGGCAAAGCTAAAGTTCTAACAATTTGATAACCATCATCTTCAGAATTGATGTAGCCTCGTGGACCGCCAATTTGATTTTGATCAGACACTGAAAAATAAATTATTTCAGGCAAATTATCGACCATCTTCATTCGTTCATTCCACAGTGAACTAAAATTGTCGCTGCCTTTATATTCGAAAGAAGGTTGATTGTATTCATCTTTCAGAGCAATCAAGAAGTCAACAAGGTCTTGCTTTAGCAGAAAGCAATTCGCACGAAAGCCATCACTACCAAAGAAATTATGCATCGTTTCTTTGGACCCAAGATACAACTTGGCTTCACCATGCGCCGTTCCTATTTTGTTCTTAGCAACGACAAAACAATCTGGCACAGTGATAATACTATCGTAAGTATCACCAAATGAAAATGTTCGGCCACCTAATTCCATTTTTACTTCCCATATTTTGTTATGTCTACTTGTTTCAACAAAGCAATAAGAACATCAACAACAATAGAATTTCCAGCTTCTTGGTATGTGGCTGTATCACTCACCACTATTTTGAAACTGTCTTTGAAGCCCATCAAACGAAGACATTCGCGCGGAGTTAGTTTCCGAATTCTCCCCTTATGTGTTACATAATTGTCTACTCCAGCCCTGTGCATTTTATGCATAGAATGGAGTAACGGCCTCGCAACATCTAAATCAGTTGCAGTTGATGTCTTGAAATTTTTTGTTCCACCTGCAAGAACATATTTTGCAACTTTATCAGACAAATAGTATTTTTCTTCGACATCCTTTACATCGAAAATAAATTCATCAAAGGCGTCGTCAGTCTCAGTCAATTTTGAATCTGGGTGATAAACAAAATCGCCATGCCAGTTGAACTGCTGATTTCTTTTTTGGCATAAAGCTACATCACCATTTATTTGAGTATATGATTTTTCATGATTTTTGCGACTTGTTACAAATTTTACACCCTTTTCTTTTAGAAAATACTTGCTGTCAATATAATCTTCCAAAAAATCATACATTTTGTATTCTAATGTAATCGGCGCAGGAAACTCAAACTTGGTCTTCTTTTTGAATCCGAAGCAGAACACTCGTTCACGATGTTGTGGAATGCCATAGTCTTTTGCATTCAGCACTCTAAAATGCACGTCATAGCCTAGTTCCTCAAAAATGTCATGCATAACATTCCAGGTTCGACCATTATCGTGATTTAGAAGGCCCTTGACATTCTCAAATAGAAAAATTTTAGGAGAAGTTTGTTTGACAATGCGAGCAAATTCATAAAATAAGGTTCCTCGAGCATCTTCAAAACCCAAACGTTTGCCAACCATAGAAAATGCTTGACAAGGGGCTCCTCCTACAATAAAATCTACTTTGCCAGCATATTTTGTTGCGTCGAAATCTCGAACATCCGTAAACCAGTCTTCTTCAGCAATTTCATAATTTGCGAAATAGCTTTTTTTACAATTTGCGTCAATATCTCCAGCAAAAACGATTTTATGCTTTAGTTTCAATCGGTCAAGAGCATGTTCTATAGCGCCAATTCCAGAAAACATTGTGCCTATACGAATAGTTCGTTCAGGGTGTGAAAATTCCAAATCACGCCAGTTTGTCCCTTGAGAAATCGGGGATTCTTCCAAAATACGTTGGTTTAGCGTTTCAGCTTTCTTTTTGATAATCGTTTTTACGCGAATGATTTTCTTCGTTTTTTCTTCAATATCTTTTTTTACGGTAGCCATACAAAATCAAATATATAAATTGGACTTGTCAGTAAAATGACACAAAAAGTCTTTTTCAAAAAAAATTCCATAAATAAGCAAGGGGCTTATCTATGGCAAAGCAGAAAAACACAGGCAAAGCGCCGGAACCTAAGGTTGAGGTCGGCTTACGCGAAATACGCGAAATTTCGGCTAAAATCGGCATTTTGATAGAAATCTTGGAACGTATAGAGTCCAGGTTGAACGGGGGCTTCTAATGAAACACCATTCCGGTATGTTCCAGAAGGGGTACGACCCGAGACGATTCGACCTGACAGCAATCAGCAAGGCCAGAAAAGGGACTCGTTTGTCGAAGGAGCAATGCCGTAGGATGTCCGAAGGCGAGCAAGACAAGGAGAAAAGACAGATGTATAGGGATATTATGGAATGGCTCACGACGAACATAGTAGAGCCGGAACTTTTCGAAGACGGAACGAACGCAGACAAGGTCAATATCTGGTTCATGATTATGAACTACGGCAACACCTTCAAAGAGAACCTGGAAAACGACGATCGCGTGGTCAGATTCATTTCCTACATTCTCAACTACCTTCCCGAAGAATTCAGGGACAGGGAGATGTACAAGCGAAGAATCCGTGACGAAGAAATTGTGGCCACGTTCGAAAGGTGGTTTGGGGCCTGTAAACAGAAACTCCAGAATTACCTTGCCAAGGAATACTTTGCCAAGGGCCGAATGAAGGACCTGGAAATCCTAAAACGCCGCTATAAAGAAAACTGGAGCGAATCCAAGGTGGTTGACCTTACGGCTGATGCGAATATGAAAGTGGACAAGGATTCCAAACTGGAAATAAAGATTGTTGACGCATAAAAATAAAAAGGCCCCCTAAGGGGCTCTTTTTTTACGCATCTTTTTCTTTTATCAGTTTCTCTTCAAACTGATACATTGCATCAATAAATGGTTGAAATATAGGTTTATTTTGCATGTGAACACCAATAATGCAATCGTCATCGAAGTGGTCGTGGTCAAAAATTGGCGTTCCGTTATCTTTTGCGTATGCAACGGTAACGTCAAATTGATTTGAATTCACTGACGAACTTTTCGTAATGCGTTCCATATACCAAAGTTTAGAAACCGACTTTTTTCCAGAAATACCTTCGATAAGTGAATAGTGTTCTTTCATGTCAATAGAATGTTCTGATTGAATACTGTAAAATACAGATTCTTTCCCATCCACGATAGTTCGCATGGGCGTTTGGTATGAAAAAAAATGCTCGGACATTGCTTGAGAACGTATTTTGAGTAAAATGTTTATTTTATCTTCCAATGATTCAATTTTTTTGAAAACTTTATCGTTATCTTCATTCTTTTTGCATTGAACTAAAACAACGTATGTGTATATTGTTGGGTCGAAGTTGTCATTGCTTTTCATAATTTATTCCTTTATTTATATGTTATCGGGATCGTTATTGATTCCATTTTTATTATGAAAGCGGAATAAAATAAAATCGGAAAAATGTTTTGCTCAAACTCGTGTCCGCTAATATCAGCGACTAACAAATAGCTCCTAGCAAAGCCTCATAAATAAAAAAAGTTTATGAGGTGGAGTTTTGACAAAAGAGTTCAAGTCTTTTTATAAGAATGTAGGTGGCAACGAAGGAAGTAAATGTAAATACCCTTGCAGATTGGACGTTTATGGCTGCGGCTGTTCGCATGACTGCAAATACTGCTACGCAAAATCGTTATTGAGTTTTAGGAAACTATGGAATCCGCAGGACCCTTCCGTCGCTGATTTAGGCAAGATTAGGAAACAGGTTGAAAAGATTGCCAAGGGCAAGTGCGGAGAAATCAAGGCCGTAAGATTGGGCGGAATGACAGACTGTTTTCAGCCTATAGAAACCACGCACAAGCTAGCATACGAAACTATCAGAATTCTAAACGAATTCAGGGTTCCCTATCTGATTGTCACGAAGAGCGATTTGGTCGCTTCGGACGAATACATGGCTATTTTGGACAAGGAACTAGCACATATCCAGATAACGGTCACCACGACGGACGACGATTTGAGTATGAGCTACGAGAAGGCCGTAGTTCCTAGCAGACGAATAAAGGCCATTGAGAAGCTGCAAAAAAATGGTTTCGATGTAGCCCTAAGACTTAGCCCTTTTATCCCTGAATATGTGGATTTATCCGTGTTGAATGCTGTAAAGTGCGACAAAATTCAAGTTGAATTCCTAAGAGTGAATTCGTGGATTCAGAAGTGGTTCGACATCGACTACACACCATATACGGTCAAGCAGAGCGGATATTTGCACAGAACCCTGGAAGACAAGATTCGTTTGCTACAGGGAATAACGGGCTTCAAGCAAGTTAGCGTATGCGAGGACGAAAGCGAAGCCTATGAATATTGGAAGGACCACTTCAACCCCAATCCAGACGACTGTTGCAACCTACGCATGTAAACTCGTGTCCGCTATTGTATATAAAGATATAAGACCTACTAATCCATAAATAATAAATGGAATTAGAGGTCAAATTACTACCAGTACAGAAAGCTTTATACAAGTCAGAAAAACAGATAGCAGGGATCTATTCAGCGAGAGGTGTGGGCAAATCCTACGTCCTCTCTTTTTTGATAGCCATCGCCGTTCTGAAAGGCGAAAGAGTTCTTGCTTTTTCCCAGACGTACAAGAGTCTTAGCCAAAACCTATTCGACGAGGTTCTAAAGCGTTTTGAAGCCCTGAAAATCCAGCCCACCTACAACAAGGGAGCAATGACGATTCAGTATGGCAACGGAATCTGTTTCGGCTATACCTACGAAAATGTCGAAAGTTGCCGTGGCCTTACCGAAATAAACTGGCTAATTCTTGACGAACTAGCGCTTGCTCCGCCCGGTATATTCTCCATTACGGCACCTTGCTTGCGTGGAAATTTCGTTCCGAAGATTCGCTTCTGCTCTACACCAAGAAAAGGGTCAGTTTGGGATCGATGGGTCAAAGAGAACGCAAAGACCGGCAAACTGGAGTATTTCACGGCTAAAATGGCCGACAATACGTTTATCAGCAAGGAGTCTCTGGACTTGTCGATGAACGCAATCACCGATGAAAAGCTCTATCGACAAGAAATCTATGGCGAAATTCTGGAAGATTCCGACGACTCTTGCATCGTATCAGAGCACGATTTCACCGACAAATTCGTGGATAATTCCCAAAATTACCCGATTAGGGTTGGAATTGACGGTTCCGGGCAAGGTCGCGACAAGTCGGTAATTTGCATTAGGAAGGGCAATAGAATTGTCGATATATCCAAATACGACAGACTCGATCCATTTGATGCTAGCTCGTTTATCAAGAGAAAACTACTTGCCAAGGGTTTCAATCCTTCCGACATATACGAGATAAACGTCGATATGGGCTATGGCGAAGGGCTTTATGCCGTTCTTTCCAGAGAATACGGCAACGTGAACCTTGTTCCGTTTGCAGGCAAAGCCGAAAACATATCCTACAGTAATAAACGCTCCGAGATGTATTTCAACCTGGCCAAGGCCATAAAAAACGGCCTGTATATCGACGACAAGGACCTAAAAGAAGAATTGCTAAATACCAGATTTCTTTTGGACAAATCGGACAGATACTTGCTTGTTCCCAAGGAAGAAATCAAGCTGATTCTAAACCGTTCGCCTGATACTGCGGACGCTTTGGCCCTGACCTATACAAGCGAGGACACGGCTAATTCATACGTGGTAAACAAAAGGCGCACCCGAAGGTACGCCAGAAGTGTTCTTGGAAATGTCGATGACTAACTACTTCTTTTTTGCAGTAGTTGGTGCTGCGTTTTTGGGGGCTTCTCTGACAACGTATATAATGTCGTAATAATCATCTTCTTGGGGAATGATGTTCAAATAAACAACATCTTTTTTGTAAATCGTTGTCAGTTGTTTATCCATATTGACTTTTGCTACAGATTTCTTTTCTTTATACTTGTATTCCATTTTTATTCCTTTGTTAGAAGTTTATGTTTTTTGTCATTTGACATTGAATATATGTTCTCTACACCATAAAAAATCGGAAAAATTGAGTAAAAACTTCAAAAATAATTTGAGTCAATAAAAAGCGCACCCGAAGGTACGCCAGAAGTGTTCTTAGAAATGTTGATGATTAGGGCTTGGGCTTGTAAGTAAAACCTGATTTAGTATAACATGCAAGAAGTTCATTATTTTTGTAAACACAGAAATAACTTTGACTCTCTTGTAAAGAAACACCACAGTGTTCTTGATGAGATTTTCTAGCCAAATTGACTAGTATTGACTCACTATCGGTATCCGGAGGTGGCGGAAAGATATGTGATCCCGCTATTTCGTCATCAGAAGGTTCTTTTATTTCATCAAATACCCCATGTTGACATTCTGCACAAAGCTTTTGCGGTATGTCATTTGTGGAAAAAACAGGTGATTCATCTGTTTCCGTCGGATTCATTTTCAACACTTTGTAAATGGTGAATTGATTTTTTCCGGAAATAACAATTATATGTGAACCTTCAAATTGTTGAACCAAGGCTCCTGTTGTGGCATCATATACCGTAATACTTGAGTATACGGGGTCTGGAGCGGGAGAAAACATGCACATAATTCGTCCTTTGTTTTTAGTTGTATTAGTTTGTCTTTCGACATTGAATATATGTTCTTTAGTCCATAAAAAAACGGAAAAAGTCGGGTAAAAAAATCTTCATAAATAATTTGGGTCAAGCGAATACGCCGTTCGGCCCATTTTATCAAGCGTACATGAGGATATAAATGAGCAAACTCGACGAAATAATGGATTCCATAGACGACGAATCAAAAAACAAGCCAGAAACAAGCCCTGAACTCACCGAACAGAAAAGCCTAGCAAACGCTAGTCAAAGCGAAACGGCGAGCCCAGAAGCGCCCCAAAACGCGAATATGGACGACGAAATCGACATTTCCGAGGAACCGGAGCCGAAAAAGGACCCGAAACCCGATAAAAGCCAGTTTTCGGACCTCGAAAAGGCTGAATTCTCCTTCAAGAAACAATTAGGCAAACAGAAGCAGAAATACGAGTCAATTTTGGCCGACCAAAAGAAGGCTTTCGCCAGTCTCCAAGAGCGATTGGAAAAGCTCGAAAACCCGGACAAATACAAGGAAAAATTCAGGGAGAACTTTCAGACTGACGACGAATACATCGACTATATCGTCCAGCAACGAATGAACAAAATTCTGGACGAGCAGAATGAAAAGGCTATGAAAGACCGTGAAGAAGAAGCCAAGGCCGAAGAAGCACGCGAATTCATCGACAAGAACATTGAAACCTGTTTCACTACGGACGAAGCGAGAACCGACTATTTCAACACCGTGAAGGCTGCTTTCGACGAAGGTCTCCAAGAATTGATGGATAAAGAAAAATATGTGGCCGAATACATCATGCGAAACCCTAACGGGCCTAGAATCCTATACGAACTAGCCAAGGATAAAGAAAAGGTCAGGCAGATTTACAGCCAGGGCGACCCGATGAGCCGTCTTTTTGAGTTGAAAATGATTGAGCGAGAAATCCTAACCAAACCTACTGCGGACAAATCGAATCCGAACTTGCAAAAAGCCATCGGAAAACCTGGAATCAGCAAAGAAACTACGGCGGATATTTTCAGTAGTAAAGATGACTTGAAAAGGTTTATTCGTATGAGATAGTTATTGTATGTAGTAGTATGATTTGTTAGTGAGTCATAGTTCTTATATACAATAGTGGACACGAGTTTTCCAAAGACAAAGAAACCAGGTGCAAAACCTGGTTTTTCTTTATGGCATAAGAACATTATTTTCACATTTATGTTTCACATTATTCTTCAAAACATCCCGCAAGAAATTCTTGAAATGATTGATTTGTGGGTACTTTTCCAAAAGTAAATCCATATAGGCTTCATACGAACTCCATAAGATTTTATGGATGGACTGAATTTTGGGGTGACTAAATGTGCTATTGACGGCTTGGATGACATGATCTGCCCAGCAATCAATTCGCCTAAGATTTTTCCAAAACTCAATAGCCTTATCTTGAATTTCGGTAAATGTTTTTTCTTGATTGTCGAGAAAATCAATTAGTTCGTTGAAAGCGTCAACACGGTCATTGATAAAGTCTTCGATGGAAATCCCATCTTTCTCGTTATAGGCAACCATTACTGAAAATCCATTTTTACGACGGATTTCAATATCAGTTTCGGAGATGTTGCGTACAAAGCAACCTTTGATTTCTTGATTATCAAACATAAATGACCCTTTTTTCCAGAATATAAACAAATCCACCATAAATAATACAAAAGGTTCCCTGCGAATCCAGCTAATTCGCCCGAAACCGACTGTTTGGGCTGTTCAGGATAAAAACAAGCACGTTTCCATGCCTTCTACGGCGAACTTGCCTGGGGTCCAGCTAACCCGAGGTCGCTTGAATGGACAAGTGATTCAATGAAAAAACGTTTGAGTAAAAACAATCACAATTCATTTATGAGGGGTTATTCCATGAACAATTTTACTAACAATAAGAAAACACAAATGATTGCTGCGGTCGTGGCAGATAATATGGACTATGTGAAAAAGTCAAAGTCCTACCTGTCAGAATCGGAGCTCAAAGACAAGAAATATGGCCGTTCCTATACAGTCTATATTCCAGATCCGGGCAAGGTAAAAGACGGCCTTGTCGCTGATCCAGATACGATTGATGAAATCGAAATGACTATACGTCTCGAAAACAAGAACACTTCTTGTGAAATCGACGCCTGGAACGAATTAGTTGACAAAGAATCGTTTAGAGACGAAATCGCACTTCCTCGCGGTCGTAAGCTCGCAATGTCCGTCCAAAAAGATGTCATTGACAATACAATTTTCCAGGCTACTCAGGCCACGGTTGCTTCCGCTGCTAATTTTGCGGCTTTGTCCGAAGCTTCCAACAAGCTTGAAGAAGTCGCTGTCGGTGGAACGAAGGTTTTCTTCAACTCTCCGACCGTAAACGGCAAGATTGCTGCTGGTGGACTTTCGAACTTCATTCCAGATTCTATTCAGAAAGACATTTATGGAAAAAATTATTTAGGTGAATACGCTCTTGCTTCTCAGATTACTTTGGCTGGGATGCCAGTTGTCACCGCTGGCGCTACTGCTTGCACAATCACAGGTACAGCCGTAAAGGGTGAAGACGCATTCTCTGGCACTACAATCGGTTATGAACCTATTACAGAAGTAACTTGTGCAGGCGGCAAGAAGGGTGAAGTCTTCTCCGTTGACGGTCTCAAAATCGTTGACGTGAACGGTATGCCGACCGACCAGGACTACAACGTAATTCTCGCAAGTGACGCTGATGCAAACAACAAGTGCAAGGTTGCTCCTATTCGTGCTAGCTTATACGCTACCGTTAGCGGCACCGATTTCGACAACTACAACAATCCGAATGCTTGGTTTGGCACATCCTTCACTGGATTCGATGCTACTCCGTTGCTCACTTCTGGCGCTTCTTACTATGTAGGCGTTTGTCGTGAAGAAGATGCTTTGGCTTTTGATACCTATAAGTTCGCTGACTTACCAGGTTCTGAAAATTCTACTGAAACCATCGACGGCGTTTCTGTAAAGATGAGCCAGTATGGCGACGGTAAGAACATGCAGGCCTTAGTTCGTCTCGACTGTCCGTATGCAGCAGGTATTCCGGATGCACGCAGACAAAGCGTTCTCTACGTCAAGAAGTAAAGACTAGCGAAAAGTTCAAAAGAAGCTCCTGTTCCAACAGGGGCTTTCTTCATGCCATAAATAATTAGAGGTGAGCATGATTTCGATAAATGAACTAATTCAACAGGCTTATACAAGGTGCGGTTTGGTAGGTGAAGGCCAGTCGGTAAACGGAACGAAGGCGATGTCGGCCTTGCACGAACTAAACGACCTTATTCAGATTTTGAACCAGCAAGAATATATCAGCGATAATTTACGCGTGTTCGATATTCGCAAGACTGATACAATCACAATCGGGAACGGCCCCGATTTCGACATTCAGGTTTCAAGGGTCCCGTCACATATCAAGTCGGTTTCGCGCAAGGTAGCGGAACGTTTCGTGACCCTGATTCCGTCAAATCTCGAAGCCCTGAATTCTACAGACAAGGGCCATCTTGCAACACAGTTCACCTACAATGTCGATTATGACCCGAACGCACGAACAAATCAGCACCCACGTTCAAACGCTTTCGTAGTAGAGCACAGCTCTGATTTGCCCGAATGCAAGGAAGAATACGTCCAAAACGATTATCACTGGTATGCGACAGCCGAAAATGCTTGGGGTTTTGCGATGGGTGTTGGAACGCCTTCTGGCCCTATTTACGTGTGGGCAACCTATGGCGGGGCACCTACGCAACAGCAACTTGACGGCGCAATCTACGAATATGACCACGGGCAAATGAAAGGGACAATCAGTCTGGATTCCAGCCAGTCGTCTATATACAAGGTGATTTTCTTCGACGAGATTCCGAACTACGAACTTTCCGACAAGATTCAGCTACAGGACATGTATAAAAGCCTATTGCTTGCCGGCCTCACATACAGGCTCGCTGTGCGTTTCAAACTTCAGGACTGGTTGCAAGTCTATAAGGATGATTTCGAAGACCAGAAGTCAATCATAAAGCGAATAAACTCGACCAATAGGAACATGGTGTGGAACACCCTTGAAAGCTCCTATATGGACGACTACGTGAACGGAAGAAACGGTTTCGGGTGGTAATATGGGCAAAGTAAGCGTAGTTCACAATCTCATAGGCGGGCAAACTAAGGCGAAATTCCCTAGCACGATGGGTTCTGCCTTGTCCGTCAACATGTATTCAGAAAGCAATGCCGGCATAACTTACCAGAAGTCTATTCCAGGCGTGAAATTCAAGAAAAGGCTGAACAATTCGAGCGGTGCGGCTTGCCATGGTTCGTTTGTCGCTTCTACTGGGCTTGATTCCAACGAGAATATGCCCGACGCCTTTTTCGTGATAAACGACATCTTATACAGGGTCGATTATGGCTGGCACTCGTTTGCCTTGGGTTATGTCTCGGCTGGTTCATATCCGACATTTGCTGAAACTGGTGGCGAACGTCCATTTCTCTTGATTGCTGATGGCGCTAATCTTTGGTGCTATGACCTGAAAAATGGCGGCCAGCTTCAAAGCATTACCTTGCCAAAGAGAATTACGGACAACACAACATTCATAAAGCCTTCGCACGTTCAGGTAGTTTCGGGTTCGATTATCGTCAACGACGTTGGAACAGGTTACGCATACTACTCTATACCTTATCCCTTGTCGCAAGAGACAAGAGAGGTTTACGAGATTATCGACGGCAAGGTCCAATATCTGCCGGACAATGTGACTCCGAAGACAATTCCAGTTCAGTCCAAAGAATATGTGTTTCTTGACGACTACGGGGCTCCACAATACAAGAATGGTGAGTCCAATTCTGACTCCATTTCTGCTTTATACGCGATTGGGTCGGATTTGGTCGTTTTCGGTCCTAAATCCATTGAATTCTGGCAACGTGGATCGAATGAGTACGAAACCTGGACTCGCACAAGCTACACATTCAACCGCGAAATAGGTCTCGATGCACCGACAAGCGTTTCTTCGGTCAACAACGCAATTCTTTTCGTTTCCAATGGAATGAACGCAGGAAGGGCTGTTTTCGCCATTACTGGAACGGAATTCACCAAGATTTCGGAAACATGGCTTGACGAAATCCTTGACAAGTCCGCTACGGACAATATAGTGGGCTTTTCCTATTCAAGATCTAATCACGCTTTCTATTGCATCTATATCCCTAGTATTTCCAGAACTTTCTGCTATGACCTTTCGACAAAAGAGTGGTCGGAAAGAAGTTCCAGAAATCCGAAGACCGGCAAGGATATGGCTTGGAATTTGATTTATCCGGTATGGTTCGACAATTTGACCGTTTTCGGACATATCAAGGATGGTTCTATTGTCTATCTCGATGACGATTTCCATGAGGAAGAAATCAGTTCTGCAAGCAAGGTCGCGCTGATTCGTAAGAGGCAGACACCGGTCATAATGAACAATTACCAGCCATTCATCTTTGACGAACTAGGCGTGGAGATGAACACCGGCACGATTGCCGACTATTCGATAAATCCGAAAATCCAGCTCGAAATCTCGGAAGATGGCGGTTATTCATTCACCAATACGATTCTGGAAGAATGTGGAAAAGTTGGCCAGTATTTCTACAGGGTGAAGTTTCTTGGGTTGGGCGAACAACGCCTTTGTGTAGTTCGTTTGACATTCAGCGAACCTATGGACTTGACTTTCACAAATGCGAGCGTAAGAACCACTCCACTCACTTATCCGATGTAGGCAAGCTATGATGAACGAAAAACTACAACGAAACGTGCAGATAAACGGAACAAGCCCCATGAACGACATATTGGGAGCACTTGATGGCATTTGGTCCTCTAGCACCGTGAACGGATGGAATGACGTTCATATTTCAAGCCGTTTCGAAATATGGAACAGGTGGTGCGACGCTTCGGGCTCGTATCTCTTGCCGAGAACTGCGGACAAGACATTGATGGCGAAGATTTTCAACAATGACGGGACAGTCTCTTGTTCCGTAGTAAGGATTGGACAGGCTGCAATTTGGGTGAATAAGCCCTGCTATGTGGAGATTGTGAACTTGTCGGAGAATAAATAATTAGGGGGTTTTATGTTAGACATTTTTAGACCGAGTAAATGGAAAGGATGGGGCGACAATCCCATAACAAATACTTTCAAGCCTTCTCACTGGGATGGAATTCTTGACAATCCAATCGTCAACGGTGTGGAAGACTTTTACAACACGGCTACTTTACAGGATGACGACGATATTTTTAGCAAAATTCCGTCAATTTCAAATGGTTTCGGTACATCTAATGGCCTTGATTTTTCAAAAGGTCAATTCGGTGGCTTTATGAATTTCGGCGATCCGTTTTCAAACGAGGACAATATAAACGAAGCGCTCGGTTCCATCGATAACGCAGGCGAAGCAATCGGATCAAACTATGTGGTTACTCAGGGCTTGTTGCAAAGATACCTGAATTCAGTAAATGATTTGTATGGAGATTCCAAGGCGAACAGGGACAGCGCTCTTGCAGAATACAAGGATGTTGGCGCATACAATCCGGAGTCCTATTCGTTCAAGGGCAAAGTAGAAGACTACATGAGCCCGGCAAAAGAAATGCGCATAAAAGAAGCCAATAACGCCATAACCAAATCTCAGGCAAACGCCGGCAATATGTTCAGCTCCGACTATTTGGATGCACTGAATGCCAAATCTCAGGCGATTGCTAGCGAAGAATACGACAAGGCTTTCGATAGGTATATGAACGACAGGGATAAATCCTTGAACGAATGGAAGGCCAACCAGGAAGAAAAACAGAAAGCCTATGACACGAAGGCCGATTTATACAAGAATCTGGCTAATTCATACGGAAACGACTTGACAAACTACAGCAACGGTCTTTCTGACTACTACTCGAATTTGATTGACTCCAGCAACGCATACACGCAGGGACTAATCGATTTGAATACGGCTGCGGCAAATGTCAAGGCACAGGAAAAGGGCTTCATGGATAATTTGGGAGGCATTGGCGGGCTTCTCGGTGGCATTGCAGCCGTTGCTGCACTTGTATAAGGGGGTGAAATGGGATTGAGTAATATAAACTGGAGATTTTCTATTCCAGAAATACGTGTAAAAGAGAACAACTTAGGGCAAGGTCTCGCAGGTCTTGGACAAGGTTTACAGACGGCTGCAAACGCCTTCATTGCTAGAGACCAAAGAAGGATTGCCGAAGAAGACAGGCAAAGACAAATTGCAGAAGAAGAACGTTTGAGGGCTATCGACGAAGAAATGGCCCAACTCATGGAACAGCAGGCAAATGCGCCTAAACAGATCGAATCCATGACGAACGAAAAAAATCAAAAGTTGCTTGCCTTGACTAACGAGGAAAACAGCTTGAAACAGCAGTTACAGGGACTAAGACAGAGACTGGAACAGGTTCAAAGCCAGACTTTCCAAGCTCCGGCAGTAAACAGCGTTCAGCCACAGGACTACACAAACGAGGGGGTAAACGATGGGAGCTTATAATTGGAACAACCCGGGCGAATCATACGCATTGGCACAGGAACAGGCAACGTTTGCCCAAAATCAACATCAAGAAATCTCACAGATTCAGGCACAAATCGAACAAATAGAAAGTCGTCTCGCGCAAATTAGCGAAGAAAAGAAAAGGATTGAATCCGATTTCGTCACAGGCAAAGAACGTTTCGACCAGTCCACAAAAAATCTGGAAAATAAGATGGCTGCGCTAATGGCAAGACGAGGTGACCAGGGCAATTTCTGGAAATGGAAACGACAAACGGACAATTACGGTCAAGAAACTGAATCCTACAACGATTTACAGAGAATCGAGCTCATGAACGAAGCCAACAACAAGGTAAACGAAGCCATGAAGAATCTTTCTTCCGCTTCGGGCGAACTAAATACGCAGATTGCGATGGACGCTCTCAAACAGGCCATAAGCTCTCGAGATGCATTGAGAAAGAAACTCGGCATGACTGGCGACAATTCCGACATCCAGACGATGGTAGAAAAGGATAAAGCAGACAAGGCAAAACAGAAAGAGACCGAAGAAGTCATTTCTGGCTACAAGAACCAGGCAAGATTCTTGGCAAACGACAAGCAAATAGAAATCAAACGTAAGCAGATAATGGAAGACGAAAGACTTTCTCAAACCCAGAAAGATCAGTTGCTTAGTATGCCTGAATTCAAGACACAGGCTGAAAAGAACAGGGATGCAGTAAGGGGCGTAATCGCGAACAAGTCAGGCGAAAAGACAGCCAAGACAATCGATGCCGACAAATTGACCCTTGACCAGTTCTCGGGCAAGCTAGCAAAGGGTGAAGCGCTCACACAGGAAGAAGAAACCGCTTTGGCTAAAAAGAAAGCCGACATTCTGGCAAAATACGAACAGTACACGAAAACGAACGGAAGCAGAAGAAAGACGTTCTGGAAGAAATGGGGCAACATCTTCCAGAAATTCGGATTGGAGGAGTAGAACATGGCACAATTCAGTAAGGCTAAATTACAGGAAGAACTAGAAAACCAGTTATCGGTAAACGCCGACGAAAAGCCGACCACAAGGGACGTGGCCATTTTCGGACTTCTCGACAAAATCGATGAACTGAAAAACGATCAGGCGATAAAAGAGTATTTCAGGGTGAATAATGCCATGATTTCAAAACTGGTTGAACGTGACGAAATGCCTAACTTGTCGCAGATTCTCCATACAGAACCCGATTGGGGCAAAGAAAAGGCTCTTGACCTAAAGAAAATGCTTGGAGAACATGCAATAGACAAATGGGAGCAAGTTCCATGGGACGATATTGTCTATGCAGCCAAACAGATCGACATGGACCCTATGACGCTTTATAAGGAGTTGGCAAGTCAGGGACAGCAGGAAACACGCCGTAAGATTGCCCATGGCGAAGATTTGGGCGGCTGGTTTGATTCACCGGAGTCGTTTGCCCATAATCTGGGCGGCGCTGCACTCACTATTTTGTCTCCGAGAGTCCAGGAAGCGATAGAACGCGGTGAAGACCCTGAATTGAAAGACTATGCCGTTGACGCTATCCAGAACGCGCTATACACTGGCGTAAAGGTTCCGGGCTCGGGCAAATTGCTTTCGCTTATCGGCAGCAAGGCTCCGAAGGTTGCGAATTCTGCGGCTGCAAAGGTTGTCGGTGGCACGGCAAAGAACGCAAAAAATCCGGTCGCTATGGAATTTATCGACGATGCAGTCTATGACGATGAAAATAACCCGAGATCAGAAGCGAAGATTTCCGACATGATTGTAGGAACAGGAACGAATGCTGCTGCACCTATCCTAACGAAAATCGCAGGCATGAAGCTTGCCCGAATGGACCAGGGCATGGGCAAAAGAGACCGTTCCATAGGCACAATGCTTGAAAATTGGGGCGAAGGCCAGACACCCAAAGAAATCGCGGACAAGGTTCAGCAAGACTGGCTCAAAGGCAAAAGCGACAAGTTCGTGGAAAACATGCTGCCTGGAACGCTTACCCAGCAAGAATGGAAAGCGCTTACAGGCCCCGACAAGATAACGACATTACAGGACAAGATTCTGCACGGCATATCGTCACAGCCTGGGAAGAATTTCAGGGAAAAGCTAGCCAAGTATAAAAACACCTTGTCCGAAGCCGAAAAAAAGGAACTTTCCAAGGTATTCCCAAACGAAAAAGAGCTTGTCGAACTCTACAGAAAGACGGACTATCCTTTGTCAGAGGGCGCAAAATCACGGACAAGGCTTGACCTAGAAAACGGTTCTTCCAACTTTATCGTGAACGAACTAGGCGACAACGCATATTCCGATGAAAATTCCAGAATTGGCATGATGATTCCGTTTGTCCGTGAGGCATTGGAAAACCTGGAAGAAAAACAGGCCGAAGACGAATATGAACGAAACAAGCGCAAGGCCTACGAACTATACAGCATAAAGAGTTTATTGGGGGAATAAATGAGGTCGATTAGAGATATGCTTTCCGAAAACGGAAGACTCAGTTCAAAAGGCCATAGGGCTCACCATAGATGGCGCTTTGTCGCTAATCCTAACTGTTGCGAAAAATGCCGTGAGATGAACGGACAGGTTGCTTATGGACCGAAGCCTGTTTGGTATGGTCACGCACAAGACAGAGAAGGAAGATATAACTGTAGGTGTAGATGGGTTAGAGATTATTAGTAGTTATATGACTTATATGTAGTAAGTCATAATGATATATACAATAGTGGACACGAGTTCTCAAACCATAAATAAAACGTGGCAAGTGCCGAAGAATTATGGCCTGCCCGAGGGGATTTATGATAGAGAACATCGAAGGCTTGCTGGAAGATTACAAGAAGTTCCAGAAACGAAGCCATGACTACTACAAGGACTTCTACGAACGAATTAGGGATGACAGGGACTTTCTTTCGGGAAAGCACTTTGACGAGACCGACGACAAACGTTTCGGTAAAAGCCGATTGAAAGGCCAAATAGACATAGTATCGAATACTATCAGGGCCATCGCCAACCAATACAGCACCAGTCCTTATACCTGGGTGACTTCGGACGAAGCAGTAAACAATCTTGCTTCGAATTTCCTAAACGAAACGAATATCAAATCGAACCTTGCACAGGGTCTCAGAAATGCCGTCGGTTTTGGCCTTGGCTATATCGTATTGACTACGGAAGAAGACAGAAACGGAAATGTAGTTCCAACGCTTTATTCCGTTCCAAAGGTCACGAATGTTTTTTATGATCCTGATTCCGCACAAATCGATGGTTCGGATGCTTGCAAGTGCATAATAGTCGATATAAAATCCAAGGACTACATACGAAGCACCTACGGCGACGAATTTGTCACTGAAAAGAACAAGAAACCCCTTTTCGATATTGATGACGAATACGGAGAGGATGAAATGCCGGTCATTACCTATTACGTCAAGGGTAAGGGAACCGTCACCATCTACAAACTGTTGAATTCGGGTTTGTTGGAAGAACCTGTTGAGCTTATGCTTGACAGGTTGCCAGTAATACCGATTTACGGTGAAGAAATCTTCATCGACGACAAACTATCCTACAGGGGTATTGTTCGTCAAGTAAAGCCTATCCAGAAGCTCATAGACTACACCTATTCACAACTTTGCGAGAGATTGGCCAAGAGTCCTAAAAACGCATGGATTGGCACCAAAGAAGCCCTTGAAGGTTACGAAGACTATTACAAGAACTTTGACAAATCAGTCAATCCGTTGCTCATTTTCAATAAGTACGACAGTGCAAAAAAAGAGAACCAACCGCCACAACGCCAGGATATGACGATCCAATATGCGGACCTCACGACTGTCTTGCAGAATTCTCTCGGACTCATGCAAAATATCACCGGTGTTTCAAGCGTCGGAATTCCAGACCAGAAAGGTGAAATCACGGCAACAGAAGCGCTAATCAGTGCGAAATCCTACTCGAACAATATACGCAATTTCTTCGACAATCTAAAAGAGTCCTTCAAGTCTGCCGGATTCGTGTTTCTACAGCTTCTGGGACTTGATTTGGATGTGAGAGTAGAACAGGGTCCCGAAGACCAAATGACTCGCCAGAGTGCTCGTGCGGAGCTCATGCAGCTAGCCCAATTAGTTCCCGAAGAAAAGCGCCTTGATTTGGTCGGTGCTATTACTTCGACGCTAGACAATAACCAGTTCATACGAAAGTTCAACATGGCTTTATTCGAGGGCACAAGTCCAGAAATCGTTCGTATGCAACAGCAAATGCAACAGATGCAGGCTCAGTTCCAGGAACAGCTACAGCAACAGCAGCAGGCAAACGAAGAACTCCAGAAACAGTTGCAACAGGCCCAAATCCAGATTGTCGCCATGGAAAACTCGAACAAGACGAATATCGTCATCGAGCAAATGAGAATCCAGGCCGACCTACAGAAAGAAGCCATGAAATTGCAGGCGAACGCAGAAGGCGAAGAAAAAGACCGCCTTGTCGAAATGGAAAAAGAAGCCATGAAGCAGCAGAACGAAAACGCGAGATTCGCCGCAAAGATTCAGCAAGAGAACACAAGCAAGATAGCGGAGGTTTTAGGATAGTATGTTAGCGATTTTGAACAGCAACCCTATTTTATCATTGGACGGAAAGCCGGTTCATGGGCGTTTTTTCGTTTACCAAAAAGACACGAATCAGGTGGCAGAAGTTCTCACTTATGATTCCAACCGTTCTCTTGTAAGCGGCCAAAACCCGATTTATACGGACATTTATGGATTCCCTGAATATGAAGTGATTCTTGAAGACCAGATTTATTCAGTAGTTGTCGAAAGGTATTTGGGCGACTATAGCGACCCGAAAACGGACGACAGACCCGAAATGTGGAGCGTTTGCAATTCCTACTATCTCGGCGCTCAAATCGACACGGTAGAATCTGGAACAATCTATTCAGTCAGTAGTTTACCCGATGTTGACGTAGAAATCGGAACAGTCAATGTCATTGGCTACTACAACAGCTTCGACTGCGGACAAAGAACTTATGTATGGGACGAAAACTCTATAGATTTGGCCGATGGCGGCTATGTTTTCCGAAGCAACAAGAGTTCTACTGGTCGATGGATTCTGTTGAACGATTTGCCGTATATCCCGAGCGAATACTATGGCGTTTATCCGGGACATCTCGAAAACATGAACAAGCTGACGGACTGTCCGGATTCAGTAGGCTATCAGGGACGCGTAAAGGTTCCATCCTGCATAAAGTTCGCTACAGGCACATATAATTTGACAGGCTTGATAAGCACCGGACTAAGGGCAATTCTTGTCGATAACAAGACATGCTTTGGAAACCGATACAATGTTTGCTGCCAGGGAATAACGGTTCTTGGAACAGTAAATCCAAGTGGTGGCGAATACATAGGCAAATTAGTTCTTTTCAACTCGCAAGAAACAAGGTATAGCTGGTTTGCAGACATTGATTCGTTCTTGACTTGCCCTGCTGAAAAAATGGTCGTGGACTCCTACGGCATAAACAACGAACTTGCCCGAGATATTACGCTTCGTTCGGTAAATATCGAATTTGCCGGGGGCCGTCTTTTCTGGACTTCTTCCAATAATTACAAATTGACCGTTGACCATTGCTTGATTGACGGCGAAGCCCAATATATTACGGACGGAGTCACTACGGCTTGGTGGAACTGTTTCAGCGAGAACACGATATTCTCAAACATGGCCTATTCGGACAAGTATGTGAGAGGTGGTGGAAATGCCAGCTCATGGCATAATTGCACCTTGGATATAGACAATTTCGCGAACAAGGAAAATTTCGTTCAGGCTGCTTTGTGGGATGGGCAGACTGTGATTGACCTAAAGGGAAATACAGTTCCAAATTTCATTATAGACAATTCAGAAACACAAATCACGATTACGAATGGGACCATAGGAACTTTGCATGTGAATGCGTCAAGATGTGAGGTTTCAATGATAAACTGTGTGGCCAATCTCGACATGACCACATACGGACTAGAAGCTTTCTCTTTGACAAACTGCATAGTGGCTGGAAATATCAACGCGACAAACATCATCATCGATTCTTCTCACGTACAAAACAATGTGGAATGCTATGAAATTCTATATGCGACAGACAGCCAGTTTGACGGAAGCATTACAGGCTATACAATCGGGCTTTATGGTTGCATATTGAACGGAATAGTTTGGCCGAAGGACACGAACGGGCGAATTGTTGCGATATTCGACAGAAACGTCTTTATGGCTAATTCGTACATAAAGCTTGAATCTGACGATGACCATACAGATCAGGTAAAGCTCTCATTTACGGCGACGAATAACACTTTCTATAGCTTGCAAAATAACGGCCTTTACGTTCAGGTGTTTTCTACGGACGAACGATATTTGCATAACGACGCAACACAGCACACATGGATATGGGAAGGGAATTCTGGAAATTGCCTGCAAACTCATTTTGAAGGCGTCATGAATATCGACATGACCGCAGAAAACGAAAAGATTGAAAACATTCGCTTTATCAGTTTTGGCTTGATTGGTTATCCTGGAACATTGCCGAATCCGATTTCAGTTTCATTCAGAGAAATTCAGGCGCAACAGTCCACAGGAAGTCAGCCGGTCAATCCAATCGAATACATCGTGACGAACGATAACCAGACAGGTTCTTTCAACGTGGTGAAATACAAGTTCAACGACTACTTTGCCCATAGATTCCATCTTGGAAATGGGCGTTATTCTGGCAATTATCTAATCACGACAAAGACTATAGGCAGGAACTAGGGAGGGGTTTACATGGCTTTAGCATTATTATTCGACAACAATCTTCAATTCCAATATAGAAACGGTGCCGTTCTCACAGGCGGTATTCTTAGGGTCTATTATAATTCGACCACAAATAAGATAGCCACGACATATTCGGATGCATCAGGGTCTGCAAGAAATCCAGAAGACATCATCCTTGACAGCAACGGACGTGCGACCGTTTACGTCGCCAGAAATTACGTTTACAGGTTGGAAGTTTTCGACCCTGACGGTGATTTGTTATGGACTACCAGAGATATTGAGCCGGCAAGTGGCGTAGAAATCGAGGGGGCAAAATATATCCACATCCTTGGTGACGAGCACATCGGCGTAGAAACTAGAACCGTAAGCAATCACTACTACTATGATTTATCCTTGCAGAATTTGCCCGAATTATCGGCTTCGTGCATTTACAGACCTTGGGCACAACCTGAAACTTCCGGTCAGTTGGTAGTTTATGGAAGCAGATGGCCGACCTATACCATGGCGAGCGTAAATGGCAGGGATATGGGTTACTTGGTGCCTACGGCAAATTCAGCGACAAATACTGATTTGTTCTTGACGTATAAGGCAGGCGGAGGCGCTGGCGGTCTCGACTGGGTTTCTGCAAGTCCAATCGGTGACGGAAAAGTCGCTGTAAAAGGCGGATGCACACCGGACTATCTGAAAAACGTCCTTGTCTCCGATTGCGATGAAATAAACTTTACCGTAGTCGGCAACCAGTATAGGGCCGGAATAAACCTTGCCGGAGAAAGTGACCCGAAATTGGCCACTATGGACGAATTCGCCATTGATGGAGCCACTTCCAACTATGGCTCATACGAACTAAGACCTGGTTATAGCAAGTTGATATGGAACGATTCGCACAATCTTTCATACGCATGGCTAAATGCCAAGGTTTATCAGTGTATGCGAATTTCCGACGCTCAGGGCTCTATTACAAAGTGCAATGTGGCAATCTGTGGATCTGTCTGTCAGTTTGACCCGCCGGCATGTTTGAACATAGGTGTTTTTGACGCCTTGGGTAATTTGCTTGGGATGACCGGCTTGAAATTCTACGGCGAAGACTTCCATTCTGGAACGGAGCTTTGCTCTTTCGACATTACCGAAATCGAACCAGGTAGTTTGCGCCTGAAACGAAATACAAGGTATATAGTCCAAGTTTGGTCCGTAGGCTTGCAACTGGCAGGGCTTACGCGAGGTAGCACCTACAACTATGTTTACGACTATGATTTGCGCCAGAACATAACCACGACTACTTCGCAGCCGATGTTCTTTGACCCTAACGGCATTTTCCATGTCGCACAAGAAATACCGTTCGTGTCGTTCGGTGCTGCTGATATGTCCTAAAAAAACTCGTGTCCGCTATTGTATATAATGATATAACCTACTACTAATAAATACTATCAACTACCTTATCATAATAACTATTAGCAATATCAGGTAATATCTCTCTACACAAACTAGCTATGTCTTGGTCAGAATAGAACCCATCATAGACCTGCACGACCTTGATTCCGCTATCCCTAAGGATTTTTACAAGGTCAAGATACAGGCACGACTCATGAAGGAACACCTCGTTGCTCATTGCCAAATTGCCCAGCATGAAATCCATCTGGGCCTTCATCCGTCCAATATCGGCCTTGATTTTGGCTTCTGAGACGCCCTTCGCGAGCAAATCGGCATAGCACGGCTTTGTATGTGCATAAATCGCATTTGCTGAGTCGAAATAGAGCCTCTGACAGAAATCCTTGAACATGGTTCTTTCTTCTGACGAACTAAACGGCTGACCGTATATGTTTTCGTAGAAGTCGAAGCTCTCGTCGGTCCACCCGCCAAAATTTATCAAGTGAGACACCCTGTAGATGCTGGATTTGACGTCGTAGGAGTAAATCTGGTCGGTTCCGAAGAAGTCCTTCAGGTAATCTCTACGCCAGACGCCCTTATAGCCCACATTCGCATTTTCGTGCTCCTTGAACGAGCAAACCTTCGAAGTAGCTCGAATGCCTATGCTTGTGATAAAGCCTGTTTTGGAGCGGTTTATGGACGGTTGGAAGACTATCTGCTGTTCTGGAGTGTCGGCAAGGTAGGTTCTGTTCATCTCGTCGGCCAGTTTCTGGTAATCGGCCATGAACGGGTATGTCTTGTGAAGGATTCCAAGGCACTCGTCATCGGTCATGTTCGGAATTCTGAGGCGTGAAGAAAAGACCACTTTATAGTGCTTTTCCTTGTCGAAAGAAAACTCGTGTCCGCTATTGTATATAATATCATTAGACTTACAATTTACCACTATATACTTAGTAAAATTGATATCATACTTTACTATAAGACTCTTTATCAAATCCTGCACTACCTTGTTGTAGATATAGGTCTTTGCATAGGTTTCATACTGGCCGAAACGGAATCTGTCGTTGGTGCATTTCAGCAAATCCACTTTGCAGGCAAGCTCTAGAACCCTTGAAACATTTCTACGGTCCTTGTAGATTTGCACAAGTGCCTTGGTCGTCGATGAAATCGGAATTTCAGAAACATACTTTCGGCTTGTGATATACTGGTAAAGGTCAACGAAAGAACCGAGCAGGGCCAGGTTCACCTTCCATCTTTGACCAAGCAGCTTGACGAGCGTTTCTTCGTCCGTGACATCGTTTCTGAAATCAGCCTGGGTATATTCGGAAAGCTGAATGGGTCTTTCTTTCTTCTTGTACGAAATTTTATCCTTGTTCAAAGCGACTGCGGAAATTATTTCGCCATAAATATTATATGGTGTGTGTATAACCATATTGTTTCTCCTATTATAAAAGTTCGGCCGTTGATAGCGACCGAGCTTTTTATTGTTTGTGTTTCTTTTGCAAGTCCTTATAGTAATCCGGGTGTTTTTCCCGGTAAATTCGCTGATACTCCCTTTGATATGAGGCATAATCTTCCGATTGGGAAATATCAATTCCCGAAGAACGGGGATGGCGCATTTTCTTGGATAGTTCATCGTGTCGTTCTTCCCATCTTTTTTTAGCATTCTCGGACAAAGCTTTTCTTCCTTCGTCCGTCATACTAACATTCCTCCATATCTTTTTGAAGTTCTTCCATTTCTTTATCTTCGATTCTCGACATGGCCTGACAGTAAATTTCATCGGTGTCATTCATAATCTTTCGTAAAAGAGTCGTGACCACGATATAATCGGATAAACGAGCCTTACTTTTTTCGGCATTCTTTAGAGAACTGCGTGCAGCCATATATCTGAGCTGACATATTGTGGCTATATCATCCAGTGAAAAGCCCTTGTGGTTCTTTTTCGTGTAAATGTCGTGAATCTGCTCAAAATATCGGTGTGTATCAATTTCGATAGATACGCTTCCATAGCCTTTGCGCCTAAATTTACCGCGCCACTTGATGAATTTTTTACTATCCGTAGGCATACAGTAAATCTTTGTGAGTTTCTGGGTTTCTTTGACATTACTTGGATTGAAACGATCGATTTTCATTGTTATCTCCATGATTATAGGGGGTCATTCATTCAACCACCTATTTTATTTATAAGAGTTGAAAATCAAATCCTGCAAAAATGAAAAAGAATCCTATGAAGGACTCTTTTTCAATTATTCTGTTTACGATTCATTGTTCATCTGTCTGTGGATTTCCATCGCCTTATCGACAAGTCGTTTACCATACAGAATGAATTCACTCGGTTTTTCACCATACCTTGGGTCGTCCGAATTCACAGGGTCATCAAATGGCAAAGTTACTTGCTCATAATGATCGGTAAGGCGATTTCGCATAGTAAGCGTCTCTTCGAATTGTTCACATTCGTTACTTGAACTTTCGACCATCAAAACATAGTCGATGTCGTTCGCGGACATAAACAATTCAGGATTCCAAGCACCATTATAGCCAAGACATTGTATATACAGAAACTGGTAATCTTTTAGACCTGAGTCAATTTTTTCCGCTTCGCCAGTAATGACGTCAGACATTGTGAAGCTACCATTATTGCAAGGAGCTGATTGTCGTTCATATTCTGGATTGTCCCGAAAATACTTTATCGAGCCTCTCGCTTCCATTTTCTCAGGCAAAGAATTCAGTTTTTTATACAATTTAGTGATTTGCTGTTGCTTAGCAACAATTACAAGTGTTGAATAAGTTTCGACACCCATTTTTTATTCCTTTTCGTGCCTAGATGTAGAACTCTTTTACGTGCGGCACAGACACGAAAAAGGGCGTGGGAAATTATTTCCCGGATATTTTATAATGAGATAAAGCAAACGAAAAATCGGAAAAAAATCCCTACCATGGTTAGGTAGGGATTTCTAGGCTTTTTTTACTGCAAGCCGACTTGCGCGAATTCAACCGTATAATGAATCCCAGCCGAATCGAGCTCCTGTCTGAGCTGGACTGGATTTATCATCGGGCCAAACAGATAGCGTTCTTTTATCACGATTTTTTCGCCATGCACGAATGTCATTGCCGGAAAATTGGGCTCCGTGCAATACCACTCGTGCAAATTATCGTCAAACCAACCAGTGCATTTTTCTGGCGGTTCGTCGATGGCCGTAATTCCACCAATTTTCAATTCGTAGCGCTCGTCAACGGGAGCATCCCTGTCAGAACGGTACGAGATGAACTTGTCGTAGAATTTATCATGGTCAGCATCAGACTGGAAACTGATTGTAACAACGACTTTTTCGTACATCGGTTCACCGGTAATGTCATGATTCAGCAAATCAATCAACAGTTCCGTATACCAGCGCTGATTATCTGGATGAATTCCCATGGCTTCCACGATGTTATAGTATTGCAACCCATCTCTGATACTATCCCTGATTCTTTGGCGCTCCGGATAGGTGAGCATTGACCGGTCTATTTCAGACATCATCAGACACTCCCTAGCAGCCTTGAATTGTTCGTCCCTACTATACAGATTGTGTATATGTTCTTTTATAAGAGTGAAGTATTTGTACTTCATGTTTATCTCCTTGTTATTTAGTTACCGTTCCACTTACCAATGGCAGGAATCGTCTCCATTTTTATTATGAGTTCGTCACAATAAAAAATCCGAAATCTTATTTCTGATCTTCGAAAAAAGATTCGGCACTATAGTTATGATTTCAAGTACCACAAAAATCGGAAATAAGATTTCGACGCCATAAAAGGTGTCTATCGTCTTTTCAATGTTTTATCTGACTTGTTATAAAAGAGTGGAGGTCGATAAAAGAGTGTAAAGACGTCGTAAGACCCTATTATGCAGCGGCACGTTGGTCTTCAATCACGATTTTAGTGAATTCTTTGAACCAATTAGTCGCCGTGTCGGCACAAATCCCAATTTTCTCAGCAGCTTCCTTCTTATTGTATCCATCAATCAGCAACTTGATGAATTCAATTTTCTCTACCTTTTTCTTAGTGATTTTCGCGAATGCAGCCTTGATTTGATCCGCTGCATAGTTGTATTCGTCGTTATCACTTGCTGGGAGCGAATTTATCTCGTATTCAGTCGCATAGAGAACAGATTTGCTGAACATACTGCCTGGATGACGGAGCCAGCTAGAGAAAAATGAGACGAAACGGCATTCGCCATTCACATCGAATGTGTCGAGCAAACGATAGAACTTGTCATATATTATACCACAAACTTCTTCGTATGAGCATTTTTCGTGCATTTTCGGTTGAGACCAGTGATAGAATCCCCAACGGATGAGTAATTCTAATTCGCTGAAAAGCTTCGCAGCAGCGAGATTTCGTTCTTCCAATGGGAGTGTTTTATCCTGGAATGTCTTGATGAGAAACACTTCTTCATCTTTTGTGATATAGACGTGTCGCATTTCGTTTTCGACTTTTTTGATTTGCTTGCAGAGATCCTCAAATAATTCGTTTGCAGCCTTGTATTTGAGAGTCAGTTTCTTGATTTCTGACAGGAGTTCTATTTTGCGTTTGCCGCAAAAAAACGCCTTTTTCTTGTCGCCATCAATCTCTGCTTCACGCTGTTTCTTTTTCAATCCTTGGAAAAATTTCCAATTTATTTCGATTTCATGTTTGATAGAATCCTTATCTCTCCTTGCCTGCGGGCGCTTAGAAATGAGTTCGTTCAGGTGGTTGCGAAGTTGAGTTCTTTTGGTGATTGTGTTTATTGTCATAGTGACTCCTTTTTGTTGTTGGTTTTTGGTTTATGAGTTTGCCTTTTGAAAAAGGCGCGAGAAACGCGAGAAGAACAATTTTTGTTGGGAGATTTTTTATTGGAGGTATGGGGAAATCGTTACGTCAAAGGGGGTGTCATTCGCTCCAAGAATGACGTTGAGGTTATTGGAAGTTAGGTGCGTTTGCCATTTCACAACGGGAACACACGCCCCCACCCTACAAAAAATCAAACAAAACCAAAATTTCAATCTACTAATAAACTCAAAGATTTATTATGATGCAAATGTAGCCGGTAAAAGCCGCTTTCTCAAGCAAATTAGGCTTGCTTTATTTTTCCAGATTTCCAGACTGTTTCCAGATTTCCAGAGTGATTCCAGACATCTGGACTATTTCCAGATTTCTGGATGATTCAAAACTTTTGGAATGTTTAGAATTATCACACAATTTGTTTGTAATCTTTGAAGCAGTAAACTTGCAGCATTTACGCAGTTTTTATACTGCAAATCGGTAGCGTTAGGCCCTGTCCTACTTCTCTATACTTCATGTCAAACCATTTCATACATGAGGTAAGACCTATGGACAATAAGGAACTGCTTCGGCAAATCTACTTGGAATGCACGCCCGAAGAACGGAAACGTTTCTTGGACGGCATAAAGACGGAAATCAAATTCAAGCCCAAATTTACGGTCGAAACCTTCGACGAACTAATGCGAAAAGAAAGGTTCTCCGAAGGCGTTTGCTGTCCTCATTGCGGCGTGACTCATATCGGCCCGCATGGAAGCTACAAAGGCAACAAGCGCTACATCTGCTATGATTGCGGCAAAACCTTCAATCTTACGACAAAATCGGTTTTCCATTGTCACAAGCAGGATTTGGAAACCTACCTGAAATACATCGAATTGATGATTCACCAGGTTTCTATTCGTGAGGCTGCTCGAATCTGCAAGATTTCCAGGCAAACTTCTTTCTTGTGGCGTCACAAGTTCTTGGACACGCTTCAATCAATAGCCGACAAGGTAACGATTGGTGGAATTGTCGAAGCCGACGAAACCTATTTCAAGCTCTCTTTCAAGGGTTCCAGAGTTCTTCCAAGAAAACCACACAAGCGAGGGAACGATGTTGAAGGCGCTGGGCTTTCCGAAGAATTCGTCTGCGTCCCTTGTGCCGTTGAACGAAACAAGGCTGCGGACAAGGTAGGAACTATTTCGAGAGCGACAAACCTTGCAACACCCAATAGAAAAACTCTTCAAGGGCTTTTCGAGAACCGAATCTTGCCCGAATCAATTCTTTGCACCGACGGCAAGGCCGAATACGTTTCCATGGCCGACCAACTCGAATTGCAGACAATTCAGCTGAGACCTACGAAAAAGCACAAAGCGTCGGTTCTAAAGACGCGTCAGGTAAACTTCCATATCAACCATGTAAACGCTTATCACTCGAACATCAAGAATTTCTTTTCGCCGTTCCGTGGCGTCGCCACCAAATACATCAACAACTATTTGAACTGGAACAATTTCTTGAACCAGCTAAAGAGCGACGAGCCGAAAGAATTCTTGACAAAGCTTTTCGCCAATCAAATCTCAACCGAAAAATCAAAGGAGGTTCAGCAGAAACCAGCAATTCCGTTCAAGACCCATTACGACAAATTCTTCGCTGTCCAGGGAATCTATCTCAAAGGCCCCAACCATGGCAAGAAAGTCAAGCCCATCTTCGGCAAACTCATAGATCTCGACGACAAGAGATTCGAAAACATGAAATTCAACCCTAACAAAGGAAAATAACATGGAAATCCAAAAACCAACAACAGA
>Ga0265300_10000778_pt1 | contig 32587 bp, 53 predicted proteins | sample AusTroGonzalo_MG_FD_193482 | JGI IMG/M metagenome (GOLD analysis project Ga0265300, IMG submission 193482) | Bovine rumen microbial communities from tropical cattle in Woodstock, Queensland, Australia - Gonzalo_03 | ecosystem: Host-associated > Mammals > Digestive system > Stomach > Rumen ...
CAGAACATTGCTGCCCTCAATGAACGAATCGAGGAAGCAAAGAAAAACGGAAACGACGAGGAAGTCCGGCGCGCTACGTTTGCGAAAACAATTTTGGAGCGGCAGAAAAATCAAATGCCTACGCCGCACACAAGCGACGCGCTGATTGTTTTTGATGATGTGGAAATACCGTATTCGCAAAAACGGGACGAAAGTCCGGCAGGGAAAAATGAATCTGTGTCGAAGAAAATTATCAAAGGCGAACGAATTAAAGTGGCTGTGTTGGAAGGTGCGTTTAAAGAAGAACAACGGAACACTTTACGCGCAGCTATTCCCAGAATGATTGAAGTATTGGGGACAAGAGCCAAGATTCAAGACACTGACACGCGGGCTGTGGTTATTGAAAAACTTCTTCGCAACGTAATTGATACACGGGACCAATTTTTGAAATTACATAAGGAAAACCCCAAAGATATAAATATTCGTAATTCGTTAGAACTGGCTCAAAAAATGCTTGATTATGAAAGGTGGTTGATGACTCATGACGGACAAATTATTCGACAGCTTGATCGCCTTACAAACGGCGGCGACGGAGGAAGAAGCCAAGAAAGCGATAGACGAGATGCCGAACTTACCGGAGGAGTCGAAACAGGAGATTCTTCAGGGCTGGAAAGACATGTAATTTATCAAGTTCCACGGTCCCATGACGTAAATCATTACGATCCTATTATTCAAAACATTAGAAGTCAGTACGCAAAAAGTGGATTTGTTGAACAACAAAATAACACACAGGCACAAAGCCGCTCTAATCAGAGCGGCTTTTCTTATGCCCAAAACCGCAAGGGCAATTATAATCCTGCAACCAATATTATCACTCTTTTCAAAGGCGCGGACGCCTCCACGGTCATCCATGAAACCTGGCATTTCTTTGTCGAGCAAATGTGGCAGACAGTCCAGGACGGCACTGCATCGGAGCAGACGGTAAAAGACTTTGAAACGCTTCTGAATTACGCCGGCATGACGATGGAGGAATGGAAAGCCGCAGACGTTGACGGTCGCCGCAAAGCCCATGAAAAGCTGGCGGAAGCGGGCGAAACCTACATCATGGAAGGGAACGCTCCTTCTCATGAACTCCGCCGCGTATTCAAGAAGTTTGCGCAATGGCTGAAAGACGTTTATAAAGTGCTGCAGCGGAGCGAAAACTATGCGGAGCTGACGGATGAAGTGCGCGAAGTCTTTGACCGTATGCTGGCCGCCGAAGATGATATTGCCGAAATGGAGCGTATCAACGGCTATTTTGCAAAGCTCCCCGACGTAATCACGGACAACATGAGCGACGAGACGCGGGCGAAGGTTGAGGACTATATCGCAAAGGCACGGGACAAGGCCGTGTATATCCTTACCCGCCGCGCGCTGAAAGATTACTCCAAGAAGCGCAGGGATGAAGTCAAAAAATTCAAAGAAGAAATCCGCCCGCGCGTCGAGGAAGAAGTCAGCAAGCGGCCCGTGTATGCGTGCGGTTATGACAAAGCGGACGCGGCTCGGTTCAGAATGCTGCGCGACCAACAAGCGGGCATTGGCATTTGGACGGCAGACGATTTTATTGATCGCGCGTTTGCTGCCGACGTTTCCGAAGTACAGAACGAAGTCGCGCATTTGGCGGCGGCTATGAATCCGAAGAATTGGAAGAAAGGTCTTTCCGATTTACGCGCGGATTATGTAAAGCAGAGAGACGAAATATTACAGCCCGCGCTTGACGTTCTTGACAAAGGCATGGGGCAGGGCGTCGAAATTATACGGGAAACGAATGAGTACGGCGAAGCAAAAGGCGATATTGTCGGCAGAGTTTCCAATAACGCGCAATGGTATCGTGACTTTTATGCGGAACATAAGCGCAAGCCGACGAAAGCAGAACTCCAGGAAATGGCGCGCTTGCTTGTTTCCGGCGCGGCAACAGCTCCGCAAGTCGAGGGATGGACGCCGACGAGCGCAGAAGAAGCGCAGGCTATGGCGGCAGAAGGCGAACGCCTTGCGGATATTGAACGTCATATTGAAGCGTGCGAGGAAATCAAAGACAGGCTTGCCAAGATAAACGAAAACTACAACGAAACAAGCGCGGCAGGCAGTGAACGGTTCTTGCTTGAAGCGAATATGACCGCAGAGCGTTTTGGTTACTCCAGTGCAGACGAAATGATGCAAGACATTGAAAAAAGCCCGACGCAAGCGAGAGCAGTCAATCAGCGAATCAATGAAATCGTCGCGGAAATGTCCACGGAAAACGAAAAGGGAAATTACGAAAACGCAATCCGCGAATCTCTCTACAACGAGGACGAGGCTTTGCTTATCGGTGTAGAGCAGCAGCTTATTGCTGAATACGCTGAAAGAGCGAAAGAACGGCAGGCCGTCAACGAGCAAAGACGAGCGGAGCGAAGGGAACAGGCAAAGATTAACGCGCAAGTCGCGGCGGCTCGGAAACAGCAGGCGAAGAATTTGGCGCGGGCCGATCTCGCCAAAATGAACATGAAGGAAGCGACGCGCACAAGTAAATTCATCACTGCGGAGCGGAACGCGGCGGTCAAGTGCGCGCGGCTTCTTGCGAAAAAGAAATTCGACGAGGCATTGACGCAGAAGAATCTGCAAGCGTATTGGCACGCAATGGCGGCAGAGAGCATCAAGATTGCCCGCCGGCAGAAGCAAAACGAAAAATTCCTCAAAGCGCAAGTGAAGCTAAAGCCGGAAGCGTGGCTGAACGAAACGCACTTTGCGGCAGTCAGTCAGATTTTTACCCGCATGGGCATTGAGCGTCCTGTCCATAGACAAGCTGCGGAAAGCGCAGAGTACCAAACGCTCGACGCATACGCGACGGCTATGGAAGAACAGTTTGACTGCGTAGATATTCCACTGTGGATTCTCGATGGGAATATTCCCATTAGCGACACGAAGGCCTTGACGCTGGAGCAGTACGAAGATGTAATCAACGCAATCAAGAATATCAAGGCAATCGTTAGGGCGCAGAAGGGAGTTAATACGTTCAATCGTCAGGAAACTTGGGAAAACACAAAAAATCTGATGATGGAAAAACTGTCTGATCTGAAAACGATATGGACGCCGAACCCGAACAAGCCGACGAAGGCAACGGCAATGGAGCGGTTCACGGCAACACTTGAAACGCTTGACAGCTTCCTTGAATATCTTGACGATGCAACTTACGGATGGTTCTCCAAGACTTGGGGAAACATGATAAAACGCGCCTCGGATAAAGAGTATGAGTATAAGGCGCAGTACGACAAAGCCGATGCAGAGGCTTTGAAGAAATGGCTTCCCGACGAGGCGGCAGAAAAAGCGGCAAACGAGGAAGTCTATTATCAGGAACTTGGAAACTCCGTAACAAAGCACACGCTTGTCAAAATGCTTATCAATCTTGGAAACAAGGAAAACTCTCAGCGGCTTTGCGAAACAATCCCTGTTGGATTTGAAAAAAGTACGTTGTGGGTGATGCCGGACGAAACGATTGACAGACAGACGGCAGCGGAGCAGACACGGCAAAACCTTATTGATTTCCTCGGACGGGTGCTGACAAAAGAAGATGTTGAATACGCACAGCGCAAGATTGACGCGGCTGAAATGTTCTGGGGCGAAAAGAACGAATTGGAAAAGCGCGTCAAAGGTTTTGGCTTGAAGAAGGTTGAGGCTACGCCCGTTGTCCTGAACATTACAAACGGTTTAGATGTATTGCGCGGGGAAGAAGTCGTACTACGCGGCGGATATTTCCCGCTGATGAGGAACGGTGAAACAGGCTCGCATTCCGCCAATGCGGAAGTGGACGACACTGATCCGCTGCAAGGAAAACGAATCCGCACATATCACACAAATACAAGCGCGACAAAGGCGAGAACGAACGCGCGCTATCCTGTCAATCTTTTCCCCGGCGCGGAAACGCAATGGATTTACGAATCCATCCACGACCTTTGCTGGCGGGAAGTGATGAACGATTTCAGGCGTGTAATCAACGACCAGGAGCTTTTCGCTACACTGAAAAGCAAAGTAGGCGTTGCGCGGATGCAGGCTTTTAAGGAAATGCTTGAAGTCTGCGCCGATCCAACGGGAAACAGTAAATCCTTGTCGGAGTTTGAAAAGCTGCTTGGCGACCAAATAAATTGGCTGCGGCAGCGTACTTCCCACGCGGTTATCATGCTCAATCTTAAAGTTATTGCGCAGAACTACGCAAACGCTTTGCTGTACGGAAACGCGATTGAAGGATATACAATGGCCGACAATTTCCGTGCGCTTGGAACGTATATGCTGAAATATCATTTTCCGACAAGCCACAAGGAAATGGTTGACTTTGTTTTCTCGAAGTCGTCCTTCCTGCGTGAACGGTGCGAACTTCCCGATATTACCGTCCGCGATATTGTGGACGAGAAAAAGGAATTTGCTTGGGAGAAATTCTTCCGCGAAGTCGGCATAAAAGCAATGGCCATGACGGATAACGCAACGGCAATTCCGAACTGGCTGACGGCGTACAACAAGAAAATCCATGAAGGCTGGACGGAGCAGGAAGCGATTGACTACGCCGACGCCCTTGTGCGGCGCGTGCTTGGATCGTCACGAATCACGGACGTTGCATCTATGCAGCGAGGCGGGCCAATCGGAAAAGCCCTTACCATGTTCCAGAGTTTCTTCAACGCAAGATACAATGAATTTCTCCGCATGGAGCGGCTTGCGTCGAAACAATGGACGATGGGGCAAAAGCAGGAAGCCTTTGCCAATGTATGCTCCTATGTTCTCAGTAAGTGGCTCGGACAGACAATGCTTGCTATGGCTCTCGCATTGCAGAATCCTTTCGGCGTGGACGATGACGACAAATGGCCGGAACTTATCAAGGAGTTAAAGAGTTATTCAGCTTCTATGATGGGGCCTGTCGGTCAGCTTGGAAACGCGCTTGTCGGCTCAGTCTTTGGAATGCACGAATACACTTACAGAATGTCGGCCATAGAATCCACGATTGAAAACGTGAGCCGGTCAATCAAGCGAATCCATAGCGACAAGGCGACAAGGCAGGATAAAGCAGAGGGCATAATGAACACGGCGACAATGCTTGTCGGCGTACCGTCTCAGCTCAATCGAATCTTTTGGAACGCCGTTGATATTCTTTTCAATGATATGTCGCCGGAAATTGGCGATATAATGCGGCGTCGTCCGAAAAATGAACGCAAGTAGTCAAGGCGCATAAGCGCATTTGATATAACAAAGAAAGGAAGATGATGTACTATGAGCGTACAAAATCAGGACGTCAAAAATGTATATGCCGGAAACGGCAGTACAACGGTATTTCCGTACACTTTCGCGCTGAACGAAGATGACAGCGAATACGTTGGCGTTTACATTGCCAACGAAACCGGCGTATCGGAGCCGACAGACAATTTTACAATCGATACCAACGCCGGAACAGTAACCTATCCCAAAGTGGGCGATCCATTGGAGGTCGGCTACAAAATTGTTATCCGGCGCGAGATACCTAACGAGCAGGAATTGAATCTCGAAAACCTCGGCCCTTTTTTCGCGGAGGACATTGAGGCCGAACTTGACCGAATCGTTATGATGGTTCAACAGTTGCAGGAATCCGATGACCGCTCGGTCAAGGTGGATATGTCGTCTGACATTACGCCTGACCAGCTTCTTGAAGAAATTGCGGACAGCGTGGAGGCGGCGGCCACAAGCGCGTCCAATGCGGCGACAAGCGAATCTAATGCAGACAAATGGGCGGAAGGCTCCGACGCTGACGTGGCTCCGCTCGGCGGGCAACATTCATCAAAAGGCTGGGCTAATGAATCCCATACTTATGCAAACGAATCCGAAATCTGGGACGAAGGCTCGGACGTGGAAGTGCAGGCGCTTGGCGGTCAGCACTCCGCGCAGACTTACGCTTATCAGGCGGGCGCGTCTGCTACGGCTGCGGCGGGCGAAGTGACAAAAGCCTCGAAGTGGGCGGAAGGTTCGGACGCCGACGTTTCCCCGCTTGGCGGTACACACAGCGCAAAGGGTTGGGCTGCAAACGCACAGGCTTCCGCACAGTCGGTCACTGAAAATGTAGACAAGGCGCAGAAGTGGGCGGAAGGTAGTGACGCAGAGGTTGAAGCTCTTGGCGGCGAGCACAGCTCCAAGAATTGGGCGGCACAGGCAAAAGAGTGGGCGATGAGCATGGCGAATCTGCCGGTCGCAACGATTGTCCCGTGGGGCGGCACGGCAAACACGCCTCCCGTTGGTTTCCTTTTCTGCGACGGCAGCGCGGTATCGCGTACCATGTACCCGGATTTGTTTGCCGCTATCGGCACGACCTACGGGCCGGGCGACGGAAGCACGACCTTTAATCTGCCGGACGAGGAATTTTTGCAGGGCGTTGACTTCGGCACAGGTTCAGCTGTTCCTGTTATTGCTGGTAATACTTATTCCAATTCTTCTGGTCATGCTTATACTGGTCAGACTTATAAGGATAAACAGGCTTTTGATGCTTATAGTGGTTTATGGTTTGGCGATAAAGCTGCTTACCCCGGTAATATGGATGCTATTTCAAATGCTGTCGACCCTCCAGCTAATCCGGTTCATGCTTTGTATGCTGATTTGTCTGACGCTACTCTAGAATATTCCTCCAATATCCACTATATCATCAAGGCCTTCGACGGTCAGACTCCCGACAGTGCTTTAATTGACATTACGCAGTACGCGGCAGACCTCGCCAATAAAGCGACGCGAAGCCTTGACAATCTGACCGACGCAGGGAAAGACCGTTTCCTTGGTGACGATAATTTCTGCATTATCTATCCAAACGGCGGAACGGCGGCGAATCCGGCGAATGTAACGTATAATACACGATATGTAGAAACAAATCCATTCCCCGGATATATTGTTGCTTGCCAAGCGGAGATATTCGTGAACAACCAGTGGGGTGACGCTGGTGACTATTCAGATAACTACCATGGTTGCGGCTGTTATGCTTCTCAGTTAAATGATAACCAAATTGTTATACAAACAAAGTATTCCTCGCTATCACTTACAAGCTCATATAGTGGTAGCCCACTTGGTCTTTCAGATTATGTATATACAGCCCCCTGTCGTGTCAAGGTTAGGAAAATCGGAAAGGTGGCGAATAGCTGATGAAAATATACGCAGTAATAGGCACAGCACAGCAGACAGTAATCGCTGACAATGTGCAGTATAGCCCCGCAGAAAACGAAGTCTTAATGGAAGCCGAGCGGCCCGAAGGGGATTATATCGCTACGGCAAGCGGCGTTTGGGTGTATGACATTTCCAAGAAGTACGAGGAACTTGACGCTGAGTATATGCGGCAGAAAGCTCTCCTTATCGAGCAGTACACGGACGACACGCTCCATGACGACCAAGAAGCGATGGCGGCAGACAAGGAAGAAATGGCGGCGCTGGACGCTTGGTATGATGAACAGTATCAGCTTTTGCAGAAGGAGGCGGAGTAAATGGCTATCGTAAATAAACGCTGTATTAGATGCAGAAAACCTCTGCGCGAGGACGGCACTTGTCAGAATCCGAATTGTGTACGGTATGTACCTGAGCCGGAGCCGGAAGAAAACGAAAAGGAGGAATCCAATTATGAATCCTGACTGCAAAGCCGCGCGGCTTCGATTGAAACAATCCACGCGGAGCGAATACAATGCCTTAATCTATGAGGCGCAGCTTACGCCGGAGCAGGAAGATATTTTGAACCGTCATATCCTGCACTCCGAAACGATTGTGAAAATCGCAGACGTGCTACATTGCAGTGAATTTAACGTGAAACGATCCCTTCAAAAATCTTATGTTAAAGTCAGCAAAGTTATAAGCGCCTCTAAATGAGGCGCTTTTCTCTGCTTTTTCAAAGACTTCTTTCCCGTCAAAACGTGCCATAATTTTCGGCAGGGTGAACTGAAATGTTTGTTTTGCACAATGAGAATCCCGCCCAAAACATAGTAGGCGATTGCGTTATTCGAGCAATTGCGAAACTGCTGGAAACAGATTGGCAGTCCGCCTACATGGGCGTTATAGCACAAGGCTATAAAATGTTTGATATGCCCTCCTCTAATTCTGTTTGGGGTGCGTTCTTGAAGGATAGCGGGTATAAACGACACACATTGCCGGACACTTGCCCGGACTGCTACACCGTAGCTGAGTTTTGCCGTGACTATCCTTCGGGGCGTTACCTCTTAGGAACTGGCTCTCACGTCGTAACAGTGATTGACGGCGATTATTACGACACATGGGACAGCGGCGACGAGACGCCGATTTATTATTGGTCGAAGGAGAATGATGTATAAATGGCATACCCAAACAATATGTTTAACCCTATACCACAGACGCAGAATCAAATCATGCTTGTACCCGTAAACGGTGAAGGCGGGGCGCAGATGTACCCTGTAGCCGCAGGCTCAACGGTGGCATTGATTGATTTTGACGCCTGTATTTTTTGGCTAAAAACCACAGCTCCAAACGGCCTTCCTCAACAAATGCGAAAGTTTGAGTTTAAGGAAATCGTACAGGCTGCGCCGGCGGATGGGAATACCGTTACGCGGGAAGAATTTTCCAGCTTACAGGATAAGCTGAATAAAGTTTTGGAGGCTCTTGGGGAGGGGAAGAAAGAATGAATAACCCTATAAATATGCTCCAACAGTTTCAGACATTTGCCTCAAACTTTGCGAAGATGCAACGTGATCCGCGCCAAACGGTGCAAGAACTTTTGAACAGCGGGCAAATGACACAACAGCAATACAATCAGCTTTCGCAGATGGCTTCGCAGATTATGGGGCGCAAACTCTGAAATACTCCTGCGCAGGGTATGAAATAAAATATGGGAGTGATTATTTATGGCATTGACGGAAGGCGGCGGCATGACCGCTGCAGACGTGGCCGCCGTACTGAACGGCGGCAATGGTGGCCGAGGCTTCGGTTGGGGCGGAGACGGCGCTTGGTGGGTGCTTATTCTTTTCCTGTTTGCTTTTGGCGGCGGTTGGGGCAACGGCGGCTATGGCAATAACGGCGCCGTAGCGGATATGCAGCGCGGCTTCGATCAGCAGGCAACTTCGGCGGGGATTGCTTCTTTGCAGGCGCAAGTCGGCAATGGCTTTGCGGAAGCTGCGGTTGCGCAGTGCAACGCGCAGACGAATCTCTTGCAGGCCATGAACGCGAATCAGAACGCAACGAATCAGGCAATGAATACGCTGGCTATGAGCTTGCAGAATTGCTGCTGCGAAAATCGCGCAGGCTTGGCTGACCTCAAATATACGGTAGCCACGGAGAACTGTGCTGACCGGCAGGCAATCAGCGACGGCCTGCGTGACCTGATGGCGCAGAATACGGCCAACACGAACGCCATTGTGCAGTCGCAGAATCAGGGCTTCCAGTCCGTTCTCGATAAACTCTGCCAGCTCGAAATCGACGGGCTGAAATCCGCGAACGAGCAGCTTCGCACGCAGCTTAACATGGCGAATCTCGCGGCTTCTCAGACGGCGCAGACGGCGCAGCTTATCCAGGACAACAATGCGCAGACGGCTAATCTGCTCCAGCGTTTGAACCCGAACCCTGTTCCGGCCTATGTGGTGCAGAATCCGAACTGCTGCGGCGCTGTAAATTTTGGTTGCGGTTGTGCATAAGGGGAGGCGGTCAATATGGCGGAGTGGACAAATAACCCCGTCCAGACGGTGAACCCCGGCGAGGCAATCATATTTGCGGAGAATCCTGTACCCTGCAATCGCGGCCTTGTATGGGAGCGCGAAGGCACGGGGCTTTTTGAACTGAAAGGATATACGCCGAACGCGAGGCGGTGCTGCTGTCAGCCGGAGCCGGCTGCAATCTATCAAGTGGATTTTGGCGCGAATATCGCTATCCCGACGGGCGAGACGGTTGGCCCTATCTCGGTAGCGATTACTCTTGGCGGCGCGACAATTCCTGCCTCGACCATGATTGTAACGCCTGCGGCGGTGGAGCAGTATTTCAACGTGAGCCGTGCAATCAACGCGCTTGTGCGTAAAGGTTGTTGCGAGACGTTGACGATCCGCAACACGTCGGAAATTCCTATTCTTGTTCAGAATGCGAACGTGATTTTTGCGCGGCCCGATCTGGCCGTGACACGGTGAGGGGTGAAACCATTGGATAAGGTTATGGATAAAATCTGCGAAATGTTCCACGAAGTCCTGCGCGAGTATGCGGAGCAGGGGCATTTCAAAGACAAGAGCGCCGTTGAAACCGCTAAAGCTGCGGTCAGCGGCATTACGAAAATCAAGACAATCGAGGCAATGGAACGCTTCGATGGCGGCAACAGCTTCCGCCGTTCGATGGATGGATATTCCGAGGACGGCATGAGCTATCGCGGTTCCTACGATGACGGCAACAGCTATCGTCGCGGGCGCGGCATGAACGGCCAATTTGTCAGCAGAGACAACTATAGCCGCGACGGTATGCGCGACAAGCTGGAAGGCTTGATGCAGGAAGCGCAGGGACACGACAAGGAAATCATTAAAGAAATGCTTTCCAAGATGTAACGGGTAACTAAAGACGGGGACGGCTTCACGGCCTCCCCGTTTTTTATTTAAGAAGGGAGAGTGGTTCAATGTGATTAGGTGGCTCTTTTATTTACCGTGCTCATTGTTGGCGTCCGTCGTTTGTTATTTGACAAACTGGATTGTGGTTTTCTTTTCAAACGACGAGGGCGAATTGCCGGGGCTGTTTCATTTGTGGCAGACCTGGGACAATTCGCTGGATTGTCGCGAATCTGTGGAAGTTGCTCCAAACATTTTTAAGTATGATTGGGCGGCGCATTATCGGGAGTATAAAGACACGACGCAGTATTTGCGCAGCGTGAACCGCGAGCGGTGGTTTGTGGAGTGTATCAATAATGACTTCACGATATGGGAAGTTATTAAGAGATACTTCTGCCGGACACTGTGGCTCATGCGCAACAACGCTTACGGCTGGGGCTTCTATGTGTTGGGCTATACGTCAACGCCGCTTCTCCTTGTGAAGCAATCGGAAAACACAATCTATGCTGACGAAGTAAACGGCGACGGATGGATGTATAAAAACACTGCGCCCATATTCACGGCGTTTGGCTGGACTGTTCATTGGAACAATCTTGTCGGTTGGAAGCTGGACACGGACGCAAAGTATGATACGCGCAGCATGATCGCGAATAGGATTGCATTCTTCTTTGAGCGGGAGGCGGAGTAAATGGATTTTGCAGAATTGTTTTCAAGTGCAAAAGGGACTGCCGCCAATTTGGGAAACAACGGCGCGGTCAAATTCGTAGGAGCAAGTATTGTCGGCGCGGCCTGCTCCATGCACGGGCAGCTCCTTCTCGCGTTTGTCGGGCTGATAATCATTGACCTTGTGACAAAATGGATTGCCTTGTCGAAAGAGTATTTGACAAAGCGCAAGCGGAAAAAGAACGTGACCTTGTGGCAGTGTGTTGTCAATATCCCTGCGGCACGGTCGGCGGGCTACATTAAATCCGAGGCAATGAAGCATCGTTTTTTGGGCAAGATAATTGTCTATTTGCTTGTCGTGTTCGCTGGCGCGCTGGCCGACAATATTATGATGACCATGGGCAAGCCACAATGGGCCGTCGTTCTCTTGGTGGGTTATCTCTCCGTGACGGAGTTAATTTCAATTTTGGAAAATTTGCAGGATGCCGGAGTTGAGGAAGCCGGACAGCTCCATGATATGCTCGAAAAAAAGAGGGATGCCATGAAATGACCGCGAGGGAGAGGCGAGGAGCGACGAAAAGAATGCTCCGAAGGGAAACAGTCGCGGAGTAAAAGAAAAGCCGTCCACGGGCTTCTGTGGCGGCGAGGGAGGAAAAAGCAGATGAAACGAGTATTTATCAACGACATTCGGGATATTGCAAACGCAAGCCGGGAAAAATTATTCGCGCAATCGCAATCTGTCGGACGTGACAGGCCGCTCGTTATCATGCACTGGACGGCGGGATGGGGAGATCAGCTCTTTGACGATTATCATGTCAGCGTAACGACAGACGGGAAAATCTACATTGCCGAGGATTCGTTTGCCGAAACACTGTCCCATACTTGGCATCTGAACACAGGGACTGTTGGCGTGACTATGTGCTGCGCGGTGGGTGCTGACACGGAAGATTTGGGAGAGGAGCCGCCCACGGATTCGCAGATTGAAGTATTTTCTCAGGTGGTTGCCGCTATCTGCGACGGAACGTGGCTCACGATTAACAAGGACAACGTGCTCACGCATGGCGAGGCCGCTGATAGTTTAGAGTTCTACGATCCAGAAGATTTGTACGGACCAAGAACGACGTGCGAAAGGTGGGATTTGGAATACTTGGGGACGAAAGAAAGCCCGATATTCAATCCATGGGCAAGCGACGGGAGCCGCGGCGGTGACGTGCTGCGCGGGAAGGCGAATTGGTATCATAACTATTGGGCCGAAAACGCAAAGAAAGCGTAGTTTAATTAAGAAACGGTAATTAAAATTTTTGGTTCTTAATTTTTATAAGGATCAAAAACAGAGAGATTTGGTTCTTAAAGGAGGGCGTGAAATGTGGACAAAAAAGCGGGTTTTTATGTGTGGGTTGTCATTGTACTTCTGTTTATCGTGGGCCTTTGCTGGTATCTGCTCCGCGAACCGGGTGTACGAGATCAGCGAGACAGAGCTGACGCAGTTACAGAATCACTTGGACGCGCTGGAGCAGAACAACAAAATACTGCAAATGCTATTGAGCGAATCGGACGAACAATCGACAATAGCATTGAACAAGTTGATGGAATCACAGAAAGAATTAGCGACGCTGAAAATGCAATTGAAGCAAGCGCAGATCGACAAAGAGAGTGCGACGAAATCCTTAGAGACAGCGAATCTCGAATTGCAGAAAGCCGCGCAATCATTCAAGGAATCAGAGAAAGAGCACGCAAAAATTGAAGGGCGATTGCGGACAAAATGCACCGTTTTGGAAGTGTTGCTTGGAATAGCAACGGGATTTGCGATTGCACGGTAAGTTGTGAAAAAGGAGAGTTACGGATGCGGATTTCTGCCTGCTATATCGTGCGAAATGAAGCGGCGAAGTTGGATTGTTCGCTGGCAAGCCTCGAAGGGGCGGTAGATGAGATTATTGTCGTAGTTACGTCATCTTCCGACGATACGGTAAAAATAGCAGAGACGCACGGTGCGCGTGTCTTTCATTTTCCGTGGCAGGATGATTTTTCTGCAGCTCGCAACGTATCTCTTTCTAAGGCGACGGGAGATTGGATTCTCGTCGTGGATGCGGACGAATATTTTCCCGATGGAATGGCGGGAAATATTCGTCCGGCAATAGAGAAGTATGGCGCCGATGCTGATCTTTTGTTTTTCATGCGTCGGGAGTATGACGAGGACAAAGAAGAAGTGCTTTTAGATACGCAAGTGTCCAGGCTTTTGCGGCGGGTAGACGGGCTTGCTTATGAAGGCGCGATTCATGAAGAGCCTCGACATTATGGCAATATAATATCGCGCATGGCGACGGTTCCAGACAGGGAACTCATGATGATACATTCGGGCTATTCAGCAACACTTCTTCGGGCGAAAGGTGAGCGTAATTTAGCTTTATTGCTAAAGGAGTTGCAGGGGGAGCATCCGAGAGATTCCATTTATATGTATTTGGCGGAAACTTACGACAGTTTGTGTGATGAGGAAAACGCGCTAAAATATGCTTGGCTTGATGTGAACGGCGGAAGGAAAAATCTTGTGTTTGCGAGCCGATCTTATCGTATTTTGCTTCGCATATTGGCACGCAGGCCGAAGGCGTATCATGAACGATTGGAGGCGTCCTGCTGCGCAGTGCGCGACTTCCCGGAAATTCCAGAATTTCATGCTGAATATGCGGAGTGCCTTGCGCTTGGGCATGATTATCATGCGGCGATTCACGAAGGCAGGATCGCTCTCAATTTGTTTGCTTCCGGCGCTTGTTGCGGATTAGAGCCGTCCACGTTCACGCAGGAGGCGGCTGATTTTGTTTGCGCACGCATTGGAATGTGGGAGGGGATGTTTGTTTCGTGACCGCAATTTGACCGCAAAATAATTTATTGCCAAAAAATAAAATATAATATAAGATAAAAACGCTTGTAAAAAACAAGCAAATACACACGTTGGTAAGGGGTATTAAATCACAATACTTCTTCAATGTTAATCAAGAAGCCCGTCGGGATTGCCTGTTATTACAGGATTCTCGACGGGCTTTATTTTTGTTTGACCTCATTTTGACCACAGAATATTTTTTTTGCATCTTCTTCCAGCATTTCGGAAACTGCCGCTTCCGTGTTCTTGTATATGTGCGCGTAGGTGCGGAGGGTGGTTTCGATATTATCGTGGCCCAAACGGGAAGATATGATTTTGATTGGCACGTTCTTGTTGATGAGATAAGAAGCGTGGGAGTGCCGCAGATCGTGGAGGCGGATTCGCTGCAATCCTGCCCGCTTAGTTATCAGGTCGAAGTGCTGCCGCAAGGCTTCTGATGATATGGGAAAGATTCTGTCCGGCGGGGCATACAGCTTGTCGCGGTATTCGTTGATTGCATCGAACACGACAGACGGCGCGGCCACGTCGCGAATACTTCCGGGCGTTTTTGGCGGCGTCGTAAATTCTCTTCCTTTTCCTATATAATGATACGTTTTATTGACGCGCAGGGTTTTCTTTTCTGTATCTACATCGGCAGGAGTAAGGGCAAGCATTTCTCCGCAGCGCAGGCCCGCCCAAAATAAAACCATAATCGCCGCACGGTGGAGCGGGGAGTTTTCCGCTTCCATGTATTTCTGGAACTCCTCGATAGTCCAATACTTCATCACGGGCGATTTTGTTTTTCCGATGGCTCCGGCAATCTTGATCGGGTTTGAGGACAGGCCGTAATATTTCACGCCGTAATTCATTACGGCGGAGAACTGCGCTTGTATGTAATGGATATGGGTGGGCGCGATTTCTTGTTTTAATAACTCCGTCTGCCATTGCCGGATGTTTGCGGGGGATATGTTTTCAAGTAACGCTGATTCAAAGTATTTCAAAACGTGCTTTTCTATGATGGCTTCTTTTGTATATATGGTAGATTCGCGCAAGCGGTGACGTGCATCCTCGATATAGATTTTATAAAGCTCACCGAACGTCATTCCTGCCGCCGCAGTCTTTTCCCGCTTGGCGGCTTCCTCGTACTTTTGCGCGTCGCCTTTCTTAGCAAAGCCGCGCTTGGTCGTTTCCACGCGCTTGCCCGTCCAATCCGTATAACGGAAGCGGACGTACCATGTTCCGCGCTTTTCGTCTTTGTATGCGGGCATAGGATCACCGCCTTTCAGTTGTCTTTGTTATGAAACCTTCCCGCGAACTTCGACAACAAGGCCGAGGACTTTTAATGGAAGCGATTCGATTTCGGTCGTTGTATAAAAGTGTGGTTCATATACAGACGCATTAAGTCCTATCAGCATCACGCCTTCGGGCGTTATTTTTATTTTCTTGACCGTTGCGGCTTCATTGCCGACCATGACGGCGGCGATTTGTCCGCTTTCTACACATGGTTGTTTCTTTACAATTACAACGTCACCGTCGAATATGCGCGGCTCCATTGAGCCGCCTTTTATTTTGAGCGCAAAATATTCCGATCCGCCGCGCAACCAATCTTCGGGAATTTCCTCCCAGTCAATTATATCTTCAATCGCGTCAAGCGGTACGCCTGCGGCTATGGTTCCAAGAACGGGAATACGAACTCCAGCGCGGGGCTTTGCTTCTGCGTGGGTATCATTGCAAAGAATGTAATCATAAGATACCCCGTACAGCTCGGACAATTCTTTTATTTTTCTTGTTGGTTTGTTTTCCCCCGTTTCCCATTTCAAATAGGTAACACGGTTGACACCGATTTTATCGGCGACTTCTTCTTGCGTCCATTTGTGTTGTTCCCGTAACATGCGCAATCTTTCGCCAGTGTTCATAAATATCACCCCCAAGACAATTATACGTTATAACAAGTAACATTACTATACGTTATTTAAGATTAAAAATTTTTCAAAAAAGGGGTTGCAAAGTAATCCAAAATAACATATAATACGTTATGTAAAATCACATTTGGTTTTGAGGGGAGGGGACGACAACGAATAAGCTGAAAGAATTGCGAGAGCGAAAGGGGCTTACCCAGGAAGAGCTTGCAAAGCTCTTAGGTGTAGGCAGGACAACGGTTACGCTGTGGGAAACAGGAACGAATTTCCCGCGTACCGAAACCCTTCCAAAGCTTGCGAAGGTTTTGCGTTGCACGGTTGACGAATTATTATGCTCTTAAATGTAATGTAAAATCACGTTTGAAGGAAGGGGCGAGGCGGTGACATTAGGAAGTTTGTTCGACGGGATCGGCGGCTGGCAGCTTGCCGCCATACACAACGGCGTGAAGCCGATATGGTCAAGCGAGATTGAGCCGTTCCCGTGCGCGGTAACAAAGAAGCACTTCCCCGACACGCTGCAGCTTGGCGATATTACAAAGCTGAACGGCGCAGAGCTGCCGCCCGTGGACATTATCTGCGCGGGAAGTCCGTGCCAGGATTTGAGCGTGGCGGGAAAGCAGGAGGGGTTAAAGGGTGCAAGATCAGGATTGTTCATGGACGCAATTAAACTTGTTCGAGATATGCGACGAGCAAGCGGAGGAAAGTCCCCAAGATATTTCGTTTGGGAAAACGTGCCAGGAGCCTTCTCCTCCAACAAAGGGATGGATTTTAGAGCTGTGCTTGAAGAAATCGCAGAGGCCGAAATTCCAATGCCTGACAATAACAAATGGGCAGACGCCGGAGTGGTCGAATGGGACGGCGGTTCGCTTGCCTGGCGAGTGCTCGACGCTCAATATTGGGGCGTCCCCCAGCGTCGCAGAAGAATCTTTCTTGTCGCAGATTTTGGAGGACAATCCGCCGGAGAAATACTTTTTGAGCGCGAGGGCAGTAATCGGCATTTTACGGAGAGCGGAGAGGCGGGGAAAGGAACTGCCGCCAGAACTGAAAGCGGCGTTGGTAGCGCAAGCGTCGTGCGAATGCGTGCCGGCTGTGCCGGGGGGGGCAAAGGTGCTCTTGTCAGCAGAGAAAGAAGCCTGACGCTTGCGGCGAATACTAACGATCAGGTGCTATTCGTCCCCGACAAAGCGCGAGCGTTGACGGCGAGGAACGACGGAAGCCCATGTGTGGATCGCGGCCCGGAAGTAATAGCCGCAGGATTCAAACATAAGGCAAGCCCAAGCGCGGGGAATATTGGATATAAAAAGGAATGTGCTCCGACGCTTATGGAAGGGCAAGAAAGCGCGGTAGCCGTCTACGACATGACGCACGCTGACGAAGTGATGCGGAAAGTTCCTAACGGACGCGCACCGACGCTGAACGCGAGAATGGGAACTGGCGGGAATCAAGTTCCTGTGTTGGCGTTTGATACTACACAAGTGACAAGCCCAGGGAATTTTTCTCATCCGAAACCCGGTGATCCGTGCCATCCTTTATGCGCCGGAGCTCATGTCCCGGCTGTTGCGTATTCGATACAGGGGAACACGATAGACAGGCACGCGGTAATGGCGTATAAATCCGTGCGGCGTCTTACCCCGACGGAGTGCGAAAGATTGCAGGGACTTTCCGATGGTTACACGTTGATAGACGACAAAACGTGCAGCGATACGGCAAGATATAAAGCACTTGGAAACGGAATGGCGCAACCGTGCGCGGATTATGTAATACGAAGGATTAAGGAGGCGAGAACATGACAGAGTATTTCTGGAGGCCGAAGGACTTGGCGGAGGTTCTTGAATGCAGCATGAGCAAAGCATATAAGCTTGTGCAGAAATGGAACGGCGAGCTAAAGGAAAGAGGATTTGAAACAATAGCTGGCCGTGTTCCGAAACAGTACGCAATAGATCGTTTGGGATTGGAGGCGAGAGGAAATGAACCGAGTAATAAAAGCGCTGCGGATTCTTCAAGAGGAAGTGCCGGAGTATTTCGAGGACGTAGTAATGGCGGATTGCCCGTGCGATTTGGGGCTTCCCGCTGACTACAGAAAATGGTGCGGCATGGCGGACACGTCAACGGAGTTTGTGTTTGACTACTGCCGCAAATGCTGGGCGAATGCGCTGGGGGAGGGAGATAAATGATGTACGCTTTGAAGGTTTCCGCGCTCTTCGGATTCTTGGGCGGGTACACGTTCGGCTTGTTCCTTGGGATATGGGCGTATATCACGCTGGGGGCAAGGTAAGTTATGGAGTTTGTAGCATTGGTTCTTTTGGCCGTCTGCATTTGGAGGGCCTTAAAAATGGCAGAGGAGGAGAGTAAGAAATGAGGACAGTGTATTTAGCTCATCCATTCGGCGGGAGCGCATTCAACAGGGCGGAGGCCGAGAGGATTGAGGAAGGAATGCTCACAGAGATTGACGGGGACTGCACAATCTTTAATCCGATTCGCGAGCTGGAGCAGTATTCAAACTATAGCGAGCGCGTCATATTGAAGCTTTGCAAACAGCTCCTGCAACGGTGTGATTTGGTTGTGTTCTGCCCCAGTTGGGAGAAGTCGCGCGGCTGCCGATATGAGCGCATGATTGCGAAGAAGAAGGGCATTCCTCGCATCTATCTGAACAAAGAGGACGTCCAGCTTTTCCTTTCGTTGGCTCCGCGGTTCAAGGTAGGCGCGGCATGACGAGGCTGTGGGCGGCGCTGAGTGACGAGGCAAGGACGGCGATAATCGTTGCGGTGCTGATTGTTGAGGCGTTTATTTTATGGGGGTGATAAGCGTTGAAGAGGGTTCAGTGTTCAAGGTGCGGGGAATGGATTGAACGATCCGAGCAGGCGCGCTGCAAGAAAATGTACTGCGCTGACTGTCAGAAGATACGCAAGCGCGAGGCCGTCAGGTCGTGGCGTGAACGAAACAGAGAGGAGGAAATAGATGTACCGATAAAAAAGAATTTGCGCCTTGACGAAATACAACGCAAGGCGCATGAAGCGGGTATGAGTTATGGAAGATATGTAGCAACACAAATGAAAAAAGCCTGACGCGCTGGCGGCACGTCAAGCCTAAAGAAGTTTCGAACAATTACATTATAACATGAAAAGGAGTTTTGGACAATGGCAAAAGCAAATGAAATAAATGAAAAGGTATTCGTTCCTCCGATTGAAAAAAAGAATATCACGTTGACGTTGGTAGGGGATTCTCCGCTTATTTGCCACAGATGGAGCGAGAAAGCAAAGAAGGAAATGCTTGACAACATGACTGGGGCGGCGAAGAAGGGAAAAGAACCTAAACGTCCGATTCAAGAATATGCTGACGCTTTCTATTGGTTGACCGACAAACCCGACTTTACAGACATGAGCGAAGAAGAAATTATGAAGTGCGTTGATAAAGGCCGCTTTGGTTTTCCAACAACCGCTTTCAAAAAGGCCGCGATTGATGCAGCGTATCAGCAAGGAGCAATTAAGAAGAAAACCACAATGCGCGGCGCATTCCATATCAACGGGGAACTCGTGGAGATTATCGGGAAACCGATTGTCAGAGAGGACCCGGTAAAGGTTGGAATAAACGGCACCGATATGAGGTATCGCCCGGAGTTTCCAGAGTGGAGCGTGAAGCTGTTAATTACTTACAATCCTAATGCCGTCACGAAAGAGCAGATCGTGAACGCCATGAATATTGCTGGATTTTCTAACGGCGTCGGAGAGTGGCGCGTAGAAAAGGACGGCGTGTACGGAAGATTCCATATTGCATAGGAACACGGCAGGCAAGGCGGGGTAAGGCCCGGTAAGGCGGGACAGGAACCGGCCCGGCATGGCGAGGCAGGCGAGGCGTGGTATGGCGCGGCGAGTCGCGGCTTGGCGAGTACGGTCAGGGCGTGGCAAGGATTGGCGGGGCAGGCATGGCAAGGTGGGGCGAGGAAAGTCAAGGCTAGGTAAGGCGCGTTATGGCAAGGCAGGCGTGGCACGTCACGGCTTGGCGTGGCGGGGCTTGGCACGGCAAGGCTTGGCAAGGCACGGCAGGCGCGGCATGGAAAAATTAAAGGAGGTTTTGAACATGGTTTATCAATGGAAAAGGAATATGCCTGTCAGCGCACAGGCAACCGGGGAACATTTCGAGAAGTTAGAGAAAAAGCACGGAGAGATAACGCCGGAGATAATTCTCGACGACGCGCGAAAAAAATCCTCGGTTCTGCATGGCTGCTTCGAGTGGGACGACGGCAAGGCGGCAGAGAAATATCGTCTTTCGCAGGCGCGGTACATTATCTGCAATCTGGTTGTATCTGTTGAAAGCAAGGATGAAGAACAGAAGAAAACAAGGGCGTTTGTCAATGTTTCCGCGCAATCAATGAGCGGTAACAAAGGTTCGTTTGTTTCCATCGGCAACGCGATTTCAAACGAGGAAATGCGGAAGAATGTATTGCAGAACGCCTTAATTGAATTGCTTGCTTTCAAGAAAAAGTACGAAGAATTGGAAGAACTTCAAAAAATATTTGTGGCTATTGATGATTTTGAGCAAGTCGTCGGAGCGTAGGAGGGATATTTGCTGTGGATTTGGAAAACAAGATGCTGATTGATTCCTACTGGTTCCGTCCGTCGGATGAGGATTTGGAACGAGAGCAGGAATGGAAAGAGGCTATGGTGGAGGCAGACTATGAGCGCAGACAGGATTATAAACTCTCTTGCCGAGATGTATGAATGGCTGAGAGAACAGGAAGCATGGCTTCGGGAGGAGGAGAAAGACCTTGGCAAAGTTAGTTATGACAGTAGAGCAAATGGAAAACCGGGGCGCGTGGCTGGACGCAAGAAAAAAGGGAATAGGCGGCAGCGACGCGGGCGTAATTGTCGGCCTCAATAAGTGGAAAAGCCCGTTCACGCTATGGCTTGAAAAGACGGGACAGGCCGAGGAAGAAGATTTATCCGACAACGAATATGTTTACTGGGGGAATGTGCTTGAAGAAACAGTCGCGCGGGAGTTCACGATTCGCACGGGGAAAAAGGTTCGCCGCTGCGGGCTGCTCCAACATGAAGAAATCCCCTTTCTGTTGGCGTCGGTTGATCGGCTTGTCGTGGGCGAGAATGCCGGGCTTGAATGTAAGACCGCAAACGGATTCGCCGCGAAGGAATGGGACGGCGACAACGTGCCGGATAGTTACTACGTCCAGTGTCAACACTATATGCTTGTAACGGGCGCCGAACGGTGGTACATTGCGGCGCTCATCGGTGGTAATCGGTTCGTGATGCAGACGATTGAACGGAACGAAGAGGAGATTGCTGCGCTCCTCGCGGCTGAAACGGCTTTTTGGAAGAAGGTAGTTGCAAAGGAAATGCCGGACGTGGACGGCACGAAGGATTGTTCGGAAGCACTGGCCGAGAAATTCAAGGGCGGCGCCCCTGCGATTACGCTGCCGAGTAGTGCGGACAAAGTTTTCGAGGAGATTGATACATTGTCGGACACGGCGGCCGGCCTTCTTGCACAGATCGAGGAGAAAAAGAATCAGCTCCGCATGATGCTGGGTGATGCGGAAGCCGGTACGACGCCGAACGGGCGGAAGGCCACATGGAAAACCTATGCCGGGCGTGTGACGATTGACAGCAAGCGGCTGAAAGCGGAGCGGCCGGACGTGTTCGAGCAGTTCAAGAAACAAGGAAATCCTACAAGAGTATTCAAGATAGCATAAGGAGGCGTGAAGAATGGACATAAAAGATTATAAGGAACATATTGAGAAATTAAATACTAAAGCTTCAAAGCTTTACCATATTACCTATGAACTTGAAAGGGCATACAATGCGTTTAAATTGATTCGTTCTGGCAGAGATTTAACGGTTAAGGTTTTTGTTATATATGACGGAGAGGACGGACACCATGAGGAAGCATGTGTGATCGAGAGAGCTGCACATCATAAACTTGAAGAGGCTATAAATCATACAATAACCGTAACAAAAGAACATGTAGAAAAGCTTATAAAGGAGGAGAACTAACATGGCAAACATTAAAGGCGGAGCAATCACACAGGCAACGACACAGGCAGCGGCAAAGCCGCAGAAGGGTATGAAAGATTTAATCCTGTCAATGCAGGGCGAGATTCAAAAGGCGCTTCCTTCGGTCATTACGCCGGAGCGGTTTACGCGCATGGTGCTTACGGCCATGAGTACCAATCCGACGCTGACGCAATGCACGCCCAAGAGTTTTCTTGGCGCTATGATGAACGCCGCGCAGCTTGGCGTCGAGCCGAATACTCCGTTAGGGCAGGCGTACTTGATTCCGTATCGCAACCACGGCACGATGGAATGCCAATTCCAATTGGGGTACAAGGGATTGATTGATTTGGCGTATCGGAGCGGAGAGATTACGGACATTTCCGCGCATGAGGTACACGAAAATGATACGTTTGAGTATGAGCTGGGCTTAGAGCCGAAGTTGAAACACATTCCCGCAGTGAAGGATCGGGGCGACGTTATCCTGTACTATGCCGTATATCATACCAAGTCGGGCGGGTACGGATTCGAGGTTATGAGCCGCGAGGATATACAGAAACACATGAACGCATACTCTAAGGCTGCGGGTAAGGGCTTCTCTCCTTGGACTACCAACTTTGACGAAATGGCAAAGAAAACTGTGCTCAAAAAGGTTCTGAAATATGCTCCTCTCAAAACGGATTTTGTGCGGGCGGTTGCCCAGGACGGCACGATCAAGACGGAGATTGTAAAAGACATGGCGGATATGCCGGACGAAACGGTCATTGAAGCCGAGGCGCAGGAGGTTCCTGACAATGTGAATCCGACGACGGGAGAGGTTGTTGCAAAAAATGCAACAACCGACGACGAGATTTTGGAAGCTTCGCTGGATGAGAAATAATTTAATGGTAAAGCCCCCGGTGTAATGCCGGGGGCGAAAGGAGGAATGACTTATCAATAAGGTAATTCTTATGGGCCGCTTAGTGCGTGATCCTGATATTAGAACGACACAGGCAGGCAATCCGATGGCGCGCATGGTGCTGGCCGTTGACCGTTGGAAGAAAGACCAACAGCAGACGGCAGACTTTCCGTCGCTGGTAGCTTTTGGCTACACGGCGGAGTTCGCTGAGAAATACTTGGAGAAGGGAAAGAAGATTCTCGTCGAAGGACGTCTGCAAACGGGCAGCTATGAGAAGGACGGACAGACGCATTACACAACGGACGTGGTGTGTGAGCGGATAGAGTTTGCTGAAAGCAAAGGCAGCGGAGAGCCGAAGAAAGACGACGGCGGAGAGTATGCACGGCAAGAAGATATTCCATTTTGAGTGAGGTAGCGTTATGGATTTTATCAAGCAGTTAAAAGCCTTTGATGAAATCGGATCAGACAACCTGACGCCCAACGCGATTGCTATTTACTATCATCTATTTATGTTGAATAACAGATGCGGTTGGAAAGAATGGTTTGACGAATCCGATTACTGGATAGGCAGGGCTGTAGGGATAAGACGCAGGGAAACGATTCTTGCAGCAATAAACCTTTTGAAGCAAAAAGGGTTTATTGATTTTGAGCGCGGTTCCAAGCGTAACCAATCCACAAAATATAAAATTATAGAGTTATCCACAAGGACTATTTTACCGCACGAAAATAGCGCAGAAGATAGCGTAAAACATAGCGCAAAAGATAGTCCAAAAGATAGTGCAAAACATAGTCCAAAACATAGCGCAAAAGATAGCGGCAACATAAAACAAGAAACACAAACTAAAACAGAAACTGAAACAAAACAATCTACGCCTGCGCGCATCGATGTGTTTGGTTCATCCGGCGAACCGGAGAGCGTGAAGGCCCTGCTCAAAGACTTTGACGAGATGAGGACGAAGAAAAAGAACCCCATGACCGACAGAGCGAGGCAGATTTTACTGAAAAGACTGGACGAGCTTTCCGGCGGCGACGAGTTCATGAAAGTGCGTATCTTAGAGCAGAGCATTGAGCATGGATGGCAGTCTGTTTATCCGTTGAAAAACGATTTGTCCACAAGCCCACAAAAGAAAAGCCGCCTCCAAGAAAACATGGAAGCGGCAGAGAGAGCAATAGCATTCTTTGAATCACAAGCGAATCAGGAGGCGAATATAAATGACGAAGGAAACGGAGATAGTCAAGCTTCTCAGACAGTATATGACGGCTTTCCCTTCTAACACTTTAGCCGACGGAGCATGGGCAATCTACGCCCGCGCTCTTTCTTCCCTGTCACTGGACGAAATCAATGCGGCCATGTTGAAGCTCCTGCGGACGAGCAAATTCTTCCCGTCCGTCGCTGAGATTTTCGACGCCGCGAAAAGCATCCGGGAGTTTGCACGGGAGGACGTTCTGCCGACGGCTGCGGAGGCTTGGCAGGAAGCAATCAACCTTGTCCGAAAGTACGGCATATATAAACCGTGGGAATATTCCTGCCCGGAAGTGGAACACGCGATCAAATGTTTCGGGCGCGAGGAGCTTTGCATGATCGAGCAAAATGCGGTTAACGTGGCGCGGTCACAATTCATGCGGATGTACCAAGAAATATGCAAGCGGCGCGAGGAAGTGCGGGAGAATACGGCAGTCCTGGCAGCAATTCCCTCCGCGAAGGCAAAATTGGCAGGAGGGAAAATCGTGCAGTTGGCGGAGGCGAAACGAGCATGAAGATTAACAGAGAGGATGTTGTCCAAGCCGCGCTGACGGTGGAGCGGTGGTGCAAAAAAAATCGTGAAAGCGGGCTTTCTGAGTGTGATTGTCCGTTTGCATTTGGGATGGCGTGTAGTTTGCAGTATTTTAATGCCTTCCCCGATGAGTGGAACCTTGAAGAACATTTGCGTACAAGGGGGCTGAAAGATGAATGAATGGCATGTTGTCAGCTTTAGCGGCGGCAAGGATTCGACAGCTATGTTGTTGCGTATGTTGGAACTTGGCATGCGCGTTGACGAAATCATATTCTGCGACACCGGCGCCGAGTTTCCGCAGATGTATGAACACGTTGAAAAAGTTGAAAAATATATAGGGCGGAAGATAACAAGGCTAAAGGCGGAGCATGATTTCGAGTATATGCTTTTACATTACAAGCCGCGCCGTAAAAAAGCGGAAGAAGGGAAAATTGGATTAGGTTTTAGCGGGCCAACCGTCCGATGGTGTACCTCGTATTTGAAAAAAGATGTAATCAAAAGGCATTTTAAAGGGCGGGAAAATGTTATTCAGTATGTTGGGATTGCGGCAGATGAATCAAAGCGGGCAAAAGCCGCCGAAAAAAGATACCCGTTAATTGATTGGAACTGGACAGAAGCCGCCGCGCTCCAATATTGCTATGATAAAGGCTTTGATTGGGGGGGCTATATAAATTGTTTCCGCGTGTTTCTTGTTGGTGTTGCCCGTTTATGCGTATTGACGGGTGCAGAACTCTCCGAAAGCACTTCCCCGAACTATGGCAGAAACTTCTTTCATGGCAACATCAAACGTGGAATAAGTTTAAACCTACATGGACGGTTGACGCATTAGAAGAACGCTTTGCCCGTGAAGATGAATGGGAAAAAATGCAGATGAGCTTATTTGAGGAGGCGCAGCATGGGGAAGTATAGTCGTGACAAGGGCGCCCGTGGGGAGCGTATGTGGCGGGACGTGTGCCGCTCCGAGGGGTACGATGCAGAGCGAGGCTGTCAGCTCTATCAAAAAGGCAGTGAGATCGCGGACGTAATCGGCCTGCCTGGAATACATCAGGAAGTTAAGTTTTCCGAGAGGTTGCAGCTCCGTGAATGGATGAGCCAATCAGTATCCGACGCCAGCAAAGACGAGCTTCCGATTGTCGCGCATAAAAAATCCCGCGAGGGGTGGCTTGTCACGATGCGGGCGGAGGATTGGTTTTCAATCTACAGAGAATGGGAGGCAGGCCATGAAACGTGACAGAGTTTTACGCGCACGGGACGAGCTGAGAGAACACTGCAAGGGCAATCAGTATAATTGCAGCGCGTGTATTTTCTGGGGCGGGGCGAAGGGGTGCACGCTGTACGGCGTTCCCCATACATGGCGGGAGGTACGGCATGGAGGAAAAAGAAAAGGCTACACGGTTTCAAATTGAGCAAGCGACGGAGCTGATAAACCAAGACGGCAGTGATCCTGAGTGGTACGATCTCGAAAAGATGAGCCGGGGACAAATACAGCGGTTCATCGAAAGGGCAAAGCTACACTTGCAGGAGCAGCAGAAAATCAGACAGCAGATTTTGAGCGCTATGGATAGGAGGGGGGCTGACGATGGATGTTGAACGTATTTCAGACAAAAACTTGCTTGCTTTACAAATGATGACTTGTGAGCACAAAGGAAACAAAGGACTGGGGTTTTATTCTGATGTTTACGCCGCTGTATCTGAGTTGATTGAACGCAGGCAAGCTGCCGGGGAATGGAAGGGGCTGAATGACGATGGACATAAAAGCGAGGATTGACGGGTTGTCGGAGGCGGAGGCAAAAGCCGCGCTGGAGGCTTGTATTGCAATCATAGTACGCTATACGCACTGTGAGGATTGCTGGAACGCAGAGCTGGCCGACGGAAGGCGCGTCGCTTGCGGAAGTGAGCGAATGTGTGCAGAGTATTGGGCGAACGAGGCACTAAAGGAGGCGCGACATGAACATAAAAACGAGGATTGACAGGCTGACCGAGGCAGAGGCCAAGGCCGCGCTTGCTTGGGTACTATGGGACGATGCGATTGGCAGGAGTTGTTTAGGAATTGGCAGTGTAGAAAATACTAAGCAAAATTTATTAGACCTTGCATTAAAGGAGGTACAGGAATGGCAGAGGACGAAACGATAAAGGAGGCGCGGAAATGAACGACGATGTACTTGTTACGGTTCCATTGAGCGAGGTAATTGAACGTCCGTTGCCATGTGTGTGTGACGAACACGGGGAGATACGGGAGCAGCAGCTAAAACGGCTTGTTGCAAAAATCGACGAAGAGCTAAACGAGCTTAAACAAGCACTTATACGTTATCAGTCTTTTGATTTACCGTGTGTGGTGCTGTGCCGAAATAGCACGATTGGAAAAGAGATTGCCGAGGAAGCCGCCGACACAATCACGGCAATCACGACGATGCTGGAAGCGTTGGGAATTGACGCGGAAATGCGCGACGAGGCACAGCGGCGCGTAAACGCTAAGAACAGGGAGAGGGGGCGGCTGTGATGGCCAACGACAACGTAAATCATCCGGCGCATTACACGATGGGGACAATAGAGACAATCGACGCAATCAGCGCGGCGCTTGGTGCGGACGGGTTTCAGAGTTACTGCGCGGGGAATATTATCAAGTATGTGTGGAGGTATAAGTACAAGGGCGGCCAAGAATCGCTGAAAAAGGCACGGTGGTATTTGGACAGGCTGATTGCCGAGATTGAGAAGGGGTGCAGCTGATGCGAAGGCTTTTTGTTATTTGTTCGCTTGTAAACATAGTTTGCGGGGTTGTTTTGATAGTTTTGTCAAAAGGCAATGCGTTTGCTGTTGTGCAGGGGCTTTTTTTGTTATTCATGGCGATTGTATGCTATGCGCGGGCGAAGGGGTGCGGCTAATGGACGGGTATTCAGTTTTAATATTTTTATATGGCTATGCGGCGGGGCTTGTCACCGCTCTTGTTATTCTTTATTTGTCGATTGAGCGGTAAACGGGGAGGAGTTATATGCAGAGGGAAAGCAGAGACGCCAACGTAAGGAAAATCGAATACATGATACGCCATGAAAGGGCGATTGCCGAGGCGGTCGAGGAGTGCAAGCTGGCTCCGCGTGGTCATACCGGCGGGGATCACGTCGGGCATAGTTACATTCCCGATCCTACAGCTTCGCAAGCTCTCCGGCGGGCAGATGAGATTCCTGCCGTGATGGTTGACGGGCGCAAAGTCTATTGGCCGGAGCGTTGGCTGTCCGTAATCGCCGCTGTCCGGGAGTGGTGCGGAAAAGATTCAATCAAGGCAGAAATTTTCCGGCGCCGGTACACAGGGGAAAGTTATCTGTCAACTTGTTACGCTTTGCATATTGCCAAGTCTACATACGCCGTGATGATGTTCGAGATCAGGAATTTTGCTATCCAGTGCGCTTGCCAAGCGCAGCTCGTCCAGGTTTTTTGATTTGCCCAGTCTGAAATTAGGCAAAAAATAAGGCGGGATTCCTCCCGCCTGGTTCGTGTTTATATACCCATATTTTCTAAACTTTGAATGATTGCTTCCTTTGCCTTGTCCGTAAACGTGATATTGATTGCCTTGTTGGCCGTTTGGATCGTGTAGCCCCGGAAAATTTCTGTAAGCGCCCAGGTTTTCCCGTTAAACTCCGCCCGAAATTGTGTGCTTTCCGGCCTGCCATTGTAGCAGGAAGGGAAGTGCTGCGCGTGATAGTCAACTAAGACTTTCACGCCTTTTTTAGCGGCCTTGCTTATGCCCAGTCTGCTATCAATTTCTTTCAGCGTATCAATAATATCGTTGTAAGAAATTGTCCTGGTTTTCGCTCTGCTCTGCACGTTGTCAAGCTCCGCTTGGATCGCTGCCTGTTTGTCGATGGTCGTCTTTTTCATTGTCTTTTCTCCTTTCGCCCAGTCGGATTAAAGTGATTTATAGATTTCGGTCGCCTTGGCCAGTGCTGCCAGGTCAACGTCTGACACAGTGTTGTCATACCCCCAGCGACGATCGCTGTACCTGATGCGGTCGATGATTCGCCGCATTTCGATTAAAAGCCAGGCTTTGTATTCTTGCTTGTCGCCATCCATTTTTTTCGCCTCCTTTCGCCCAGTCTGAATTATGCTGATTCTTTCGCTCCGTATTCTTGCGATAAAATCCGGCGGTAACTATTAAGCGTTCTCGTTGTGGATGAATAGCCCTTCCAGCCGCAATCATCAAGCCGGAAAACATTTTCGCCCGTGTTCCAATAGCAGACAATATTCCCATGATACGCGAAACGAATTTCCTTTTCATACCGTGTGAAGGAATGATTCCCAAGGCTTTTCCCTTTTCCCCTGTCGGCTGCGGCTTCAATTAGTTTTTGAATAGTTTTCATTTGTAAAACCTCCTTTTTATTTCGCGGGGTTGCGACCGCAAGCCCGAAGGCCTCCCGCATTAACGCCCCGAAGGGCGCCGCTCTGCGTTTAACATTTTTTTGCTATCTCGACCATGAATTTTTTTATGAGCATGTCCAACGCTTTCCGCTTTCTTTCATACGGAATTTTGAAGCTGACGTTTATGATTTTTTGCGCTTTGCGGTCATACTTCCGGCAAATTTCATAATTTACCGATTCCCCAAAGGGCCTATATCCTGTAACGATTGCAATATCATTTCCAAGATCATAAATATCCGCATTCCAACCATAGACGCCGCAAGTGTACGCGATAGGCTCCAGCGCGTAGAATAGATGAGATAAATCACAATACCCCACTTTATAACACCTGAACCCATTCATTATTTCTTTTTTAGTTGCCTTGAATTTCATTTTTCACGCCTCCTTATATATATAGGTATATATTGCGGCGATTACTGCCAAATGGTTTTTCCGATTTCGTAAACGTGCATTTCAATATCTGCCTTTGCCTGTGCGAAGTAGGTTTTCTTTGTGCCGAAAACGTACTCTTCTTTTGGATCGATTCCGTTTTGCTTCTTGTAGGTTTCAGAGTAGGCTTGCATGATTGCATCAATGGCTTGCTTCCTGGTTTCCCCCGCGCATTCGATGCAACCGCCGAAACGGTACAAGCTGCCGACATAAACTTTTTTCATCGTGATGACCTCCTTTTGTTTTGGTTATCTCCTTTGTTCTGATTGCATTATATACCTACCTATATAAAAAGTCAATAGGTTTTTTGAAAAAAAATAAAAAAATTTTTGCATTGCTTTTTTCGCGCCTGCACTATATAATATATATGGACAGATATATATAAAAGGGGGTGGTTTTATGGTTTATAGAGGATACAGCGTCGCACAGGGCAAAGCTACGATGAAATATCAAGCGGGCCTTAAATCATATAATTTGCGGATGCCTCATGAATTATTTGAAAGATATAAAACAGCGGCGGAGCGGCTTGGCGTGTCTGTCCGGCAGCTTTTCCTCTTGGGGGCGTCGGAGTATATCGAAAAGCGGATCACGAGACAGTAAATTATTTTTCCTTATATCGGGAATAAGAAATGAAAAAAAGGGGTATAATGACTACAGTGGTTATTTGGATTTAAACATTTAAAGCCTCCTTTGTTGGTTTCTCCTCTAAAGAGCTATGAAGTTTTTCTTCATGGCTCTTTTCTTTTGCCTGTGGATAAATTGTTAATAGTTTTCCACAGGTTGTGGATAAGCGCGCGATGGGCAGCGCAAAACGAGAGAGAGAAAGAGAAAGAGAGAAAAGAAAAAGAGAGAGAAAAAGAAAGAGAAAGCAAAAGAAAGAAAGAAGCAAAGAAAGAAAAGTAAAGAGAAAGAATAAAGAGAGAGAACAAAGAAAAGAGAGAAGAGAGAAAGAGAGAGCGCGCGCGCGTCCGCATGTGTGCGCGTGAGCTTTCAAAGTCAAAAAGTCAAAGGTGGTGATTTAGATGACGGAGAGACAGGAAAAATTTTGCAGGGAGTTTCTAAAGACAGGAAACGCAACCAAGGCTTATAAAAAAGCGGGATATGGTACAAAGGATTATGATGCCCGAGCGGTCAACGCTTCCCGATTACTAAAAACGGATAAGGTGAGAGAACGCCTTGAGGAATTGCGGCAGAAAGCAGAAAACAAAGAGATTCTTTCCGCCTCTCAGATTCGCGCCCTCTTGACGAACATAGCAACGGATAAGGAAAGCAGCAAGCTGGAAGTCATGAAAGCCCTGGATATTTTGAACAAGATGAACGGCGAATATATCACAAAGACACAGATCACAGGCGCGGACGGTGGCGCGGTAGCGATAGCCTGGGAGGGCGCTGAGAATGGCGGAAGCAGTAAGGCAGCAGAATAAAATCATAATCCCATACAAGCCGCGCCCGCTCTGGGCGGCGGTGATTCATCCGGCGCTTGATTCTCACAGATTCGCCGTCTTGGTTTGTCATCGTCGTTTCGGGAAAACCGTCGGCACTGTCAATCAGATGATCAAGCGGGCGATCCAGTGCGACAAGCCTGCCCCTCATTACGCTTATGTAGCTCCGTTCCGCAACCAGGCGAAAATGATTGCTTGGCAATACCTTCTACACTATACCTCAGTTATTCCCGGCGTGAAAAAGAACGAATCAGATTTATTCGTTGAGCTTCCCCCTAAAAATCCCGGCTGGCCGGGGGCAAGGCTTCACATCATCGGGGCTGACCATCCCGACAGTTTAAGGGGCACCTACTGGGACGGGGCAGTATTAGACGAATACGCGCAGATAAAGCCGGAGCTATGGAGCGAGGTTATCAGGCCCGCGCTCGCGGATCGGGGCGGCTGGGCGGTTTTCATTGGCACGCCAAAAGGCCAAAACGCTTTCTATGAAATGTACCAGCGCGCGCTTGCTGATAGCTCATGGTTTTCCTGCCTTTACCGCGCGGACGAGAGCGGCGTCTTGCCACAAGACGAGCTCGACGAAATGCGGAAAGATATGACAGACCTTGCCGTCCGTCAAGAGCTCCTTTGCGACTTCTCCGCCTCCGCCTCCGACGTTGTTCTCCCTATTGACTTGGTGAGCGAGGCCGCCGCCCGTGAGCTGATAGCCGACGACGTGCGCGGGCAGCCGGTCATCATGGGCGTGGACGTGGCGCGGTTTGGGGATGACGCGACTGTTATCACAGTACGGCAGGGGCTTCATGCTCTCCCGCAAAAAGTCTTTCGTGGATTGGACACGATGCAAGCGGCAGACAGAGTGATTGTGGCAATGGCGGAGCACAAGCCCGCCGCCGTTTTCGTCGACGTGGGCGCCATGGGGGCGGGAGTGATTGACCGCTTACGGCAATTACACTACAACGTCACGGAGGTCAATTTTGCGGGGGCTGCTATGGATTCCGAACGCTACGCAAACAGGCGGGCGGAAATGTATTTTAAATTGCGGGAATGGATGACGAGCGGGGGAGCGATCCCGAACGAAACGACACTTAAAAGCGAGTTGTCCGTGGTCGAGTACAAGTTTACTCCGGCCGGAAAAATCATTTTAGAGCCGAAGGAGCGCGTCAAAGAGAAAATTGGAAAGTCCCCAGACTTGGCGGATTCTCTTGCGCTTACCTTCGCTATGCCGATATATACCCCCGGCGCGCGGGAGATAGAGGAAGATGAAGAGCCGTATAACCCTTTGAAAAATTATTGGGAGGATTGATAGTATGTTTAACTTTGATTTGCAGTTGTTCGGCGGCCTGTTCGGTGGCGGCGGTGGTTCGCAAACGGTGGAAACGCCGCAGATAAACAATACCGCTCCTATATCGTCCCCTGTCCAGACGACGAGCGACACGGACACGGAGAAAAACGCAAAGCTGAAACGCCTACAAAAGAACATGAGGGGCAGGGCCTCCACGGTCACGGGCGCGGCTTCGGGTGCGCTGAACACGGCGGGCAGTATTGCCAAAACGCTTCTTGGCGAGCAGCCGCAGAGAAAAACCCTTGGGGGTGCGTGATGAATGGTTTCGGTATCTAAATTCATACAGGCCGCCCTTGCAGATGCCGACCTTCTGAAAACAAAGCGGCGGCTTGTTTC
>Ga0265300_10000780_pt1 | contig 32534 bp, 17 predicted proteins | sample AusTroGonzalo_MG_FD_193482 | JGI IMG/M metagenome (GOLD analysis project Ga0265300, IMG submission 193482) | Bovine rumen microbial communities from tropical cattle in Woodstock, Queensland, Australia - Gonzalo_03 | ecosystem: Host-associated > Mammals > Digestive system > Stomach > Rumen ...
GGTAACACTCCCGAAACCGCACAGAACTCCGCCTTCCTGTTCAGCCTGAACGGCGTGGACAAGGGTGGTGACGGTGGCCAGGGCGGAGAAGGCACCCCGAAGGGTACCGGTACCCTGGAAGATCCGTACAACCCCGCCGGTATTGCCGCCGTGGCTGCTGCCCTGGCCGACAACGCCGTGTCTACGGAGAGCTACTACATGAAGGGTAAGATCTCCAAGATTGCCGTGAGCAAGAACGTGGAGCAGACCTTCGCCAACAGCGGAGACTATGGCAACGCCTCTTTCTATATCACCGATTCCGAAGACGCCACCGGTGAATTCTACATCTATCAGACGTATTATCTGGGTAACCGCAAGTGGGTTACCGGAGACACCGATATCAAGGTGGGCGACGAGGTCATCGTCTACGGCCCCGTCACCAAGTATGTGAGCAGCTACGGCACTACGCTGGAGACTTCCGGCAAGGGCGCCAGCTATATCTACAGCCTTAACGGCACCACCGGCTCCGATACGCCTCCGACTCCTGTCGTAGATCCTAAGGGTACCGGCACCAAGGACGATCCGTTCAACGTGGCCGCTGCCATTGTCAAGGCCAAGGAAACGGGCGAAACCGTAACCGCCGACGAGTACTACATCAAGGGTATCGTCGCAACGGCCTCCCTGAGCGCCGAACATAAGAACGCCGACCTTGACCTGGTCGACGTCGAAAACGGCGAGGTCTTCAAGGCCTTCCGCATCAAGGGCTTTGAAGGGGCCGATATCACCGGCACCGAACCCATCAAGAAGGGCGACGTGGTGGTTGTCTGCGGCAAGATCGTCAACTACAAGGGCAATACGCCCGAGACCGATCAGGGTGGTAAACTGATCACCTGGAACGACAAGACCTCCTTCGACGGCCAGGGTGGCGGCGGCGGAGTCCCCACAGGTGATTCCTATGTATTGGATAAGGATGCCATTAAGGCTGCCCATACAGAAGCATGGAGTTATACCAGCGGCGAAAAGAAAGTTAAGGCCACCGATGGTAGCGAGTGGACTCTGGTTAATACTTATGCCAGTAAGGACCAGGTGACCGTTCAGATGAACAAGGGCAAAGGCTCCTATGTCCTTACTCCTGCAGCACCAGAAGGAAAGGTAGTTAAGAAGATCTCTGTCGTCTTAAACAAGGCTGCTAAGGGTGATGGCGAAATGGGCGACCGTCCTATCGACATTCTCAGTGCCGACGGTGCCACTACGTTGCTTGATGACGTCACCGGTCAGGCCCTTGCCGATGGACTTGAGGTTCCTGCCGGAAATGCTCAGGTTAAGATTATCTGCGATGAAACCAACGGCGGCGCGGTCTATATCACCAGCATTACCGTGACCTTCACTGATGGTGAAGGCGGCGGCCTGGGCGGTGGCGGCGACGAGGAGGAGAAACTCCCCGTGAACGACGGTCTAACCGAGGAAACCGCATTTACCGTGCAGGATGCTATCTATGTGGCCAAGCACTCCGAGGAAGTTAAGGAATACTTCGTAAAGGCCGTTGTGGGCAAGGATGTCGCCATCAAGAACGGCGTCGCTTCCTTCGAACTCGTCGACGGCACCACCACCGAGAAACTCACCGTTGTAAAGGCCAAGTCCTTCAAGGGCGCCGCCTTCGACGGCTCCGAGCCCCTGGATTGGCTGGACGAGGTCATCCTCAAGGGTAAAGTCACCGAATACAGCACCCTCCCGGCCCTCACCGAGGCCAGCTTCGTCAAGTGGAACGGCAAGAAGACCTTCAAGGAGCCCGAAACCAACCTGGCGAAGGTGATCGCTGCGGCCGATAATGCCGATGTCTACTTCACCGCCGTGGTGAGCGCCGTTACCACCAACAGCTTCGTGGTAACCGACGGCACCAACAACTTCTACGTATTCAAGCCCGCCACCATGGCCGCCATCGGCGACAAAGTGACCGTGTCCGGCGTGAAGACCACCTACGGCGGCATCGTCGAGACCAATCAGGGCGCCGAGGTAGAAGTGGTCGAAACCGGCAAGACCGTCGAATATACCGTGGCCGATGATATCACCGCCACCTTCGACGCCTACCCGGCTTCCAATACCGGCAAAACCAGTGACTACGTTACCTTCACCGGAAAGCTTGTCAAGAGCGGCAACTACTACAATGTAGAGGTAGAAGGCGCCACCACCTACAAGGGCAGCGTCTCCAATCCTATTGCCGCCCTTGGTCTGGATGCCCTCGTAGACAAGACGGTCGACTTCACCGGTTACTATGTAGGTACCAGCGGCAGCAACACCAAGTACATCAACTTCGTCTGCACCAAGGCCGTAGAATTTGTCGAGAATCCCAAAGAACCTTTCGAAATTGTATTTACTTCGGCTGCTGCTGTGACGAGCGAAGGCGTGACCGTCACCTGCAGCAAGGGTAGCGGCTCCTCCGCTCCCGCCTGGAATGAAGGCGCCAGTGAACTCCGCCTTTATGCGAAGAACGTAATCAAGGTCGCGTCAGCCGAGGATATCGCAAAGATCGATTTCTACTTCCATAAGCAGGGATCCAAGACATTCCAGTCTATCTCCATGACTTCCACGGAAGGAACCTACACCGACTGCGCGGCCTCTACCAGCGCCACAGACTCCAAGATAGCCACGTGGGAAGGTACTTCCAAACTGGTTGAGCTTACCCTTGGTGACACCTCCGGCGGACAGCGTGTCCTCGAAAAGGTTGTCATTACCCTCAAATAATCTGCAATGTCCAGAAAACTGACCGTTATCGCCCTGTCCCTTCTGGTAGCCCTCACGGGTTGCCAGAAGACGGACGAGGTGTCCATCCAGCAGCGGAGCAAATACCTGTCCTCTGCGGCGGACGGCGTTTTCTTTGCCGTGACGGCCAGTGGCGAGTGGACGCTGGACGTGGAATTCCCCGCCGGGACCGAGGCCTGGGCCGACGTAACCCCGAAGAAGGGGACGGGCAGTGCCAACAACATCATCTTTAACTTTGATGCGAACAAGGCCGATACCCCCCGCGAAGCGACGGTCATCCTGAAAGGCAACGGCTCCGAGGCCCGCGCCGTCTATACGCAGGCTGCCAAATCGGCCTCCGCGCTGCCGGGCGACTACGGCTACGACGTCGCGCCCTTCGACTGGCTGGAACTGCCGGCCATGAAGAGCGGAGACCGCAGGGAAGTGCTCGTACATAAGGCCGATGGTGGCAAGTACACGAACCGCTCCAAGAGCGGCCTCCGTAACTGGAGCTGCTACTGGGATTACAAGGAGCACATGTCTCTTTGGGTGGCCTATCCGCTGAACAACGGCATCAAGGGCAGTGGGACCGGCCGCACAGAAGCCTGGGGTTTCGACCCGCTGCTTCCCAGCAGCATCCAGCCGAACCTCTCCGGGAGTTCCTATGGCGGCGGCTGGACCCGCGGACACCAGCTCCCGTCGGCCGACCGTCAGCGCAGCAAGACAGAGAACGCTACCACGTACTATTCCACCAACATGACTCCGCAGGAGTACGACTTCAACACCGGCATCTGGGTAGACTTGGAGAACAACGTGCGCAAGTACGCCTCCACGGCCGATACCCTTTATGTGGTGACGGGAGCCATCTGGGATCAGTCCACCCGCTGGAGCGGAAGCTCCTCCGGCTTCGCGGTGAAGATTCCCACCCATTATTTCAAAGCCCTTCTTTACAGTGGTTCATCGGCCTATGCCAAGAACACCGAAGGCTTCATGATGGCGGGCTTCCTCATTCCGCACGAAGGATACAGCGGCAAGTACACCAACTACCGCATTTCCATCGACGAGCTGGAACAGAAGACGGGTATCGACTTCTTCCCGGCCCTGGAACGCATGGATAAGTCCCTCTCCCAGCAGCTGGAAGCCGCTACGCCCAACGCGCAATTCTGGAATTAACGAACAATAAACAAGCTCTGATATGAAAAAGATCGTAACCCTCGCTCTTGCAGCGCTCCTGCTCCTTCCGGGCTGGAGTGCCGGTGCACAGGCGAAGAACGGGAAATCCTACGTGATTGGCTTCTACAATCTGGAGAACCTGTTCGACACCTACCACGACGAAGGCAAGAACGACTACGAATATCTCCCCGACGGCGCCAACGAATGGACCGATGCCAAGTATGCCAAGAAACAGCAGAACATGGCGAAGGTGATTGCCGATATGGCCAAGGACAACAAGGCCTGGCACGCCGTCCTGGGTGTCTCCGAGATTGAAAACCGCCATGTCCTGGAGGATCTGGTGGCCGAGCCCGCCATTGCGAAGGCCAACTACCAGATTGTCCACTACGACGGCCCCGACCGCCGCGGTGTGGATGTGGCCCTGCTGTACAAGCCGGAAATCCTTACGGTTCTGGAGAGCGAAAGCATTCCTTTCACCTTCGAGCCCTCCCGCATTGACTGGAGCGAATGGTCCCAGGAAGAAAAAGATGCCTTCCGTACCCGTGACGTGCTCATGGTGCGCGGTACCATCGACGGCGAAATGTTCGCCTTCTTCGTAGCTCACCTTCCTTCCCGTCTGGGTGGAAAAGGTGCCGACCTCCGTCCCCGTGGCGCCGAGATTATCTATCAGCGTGCCATGGAGCTGCAGCAGGAGTTCCCCGGTATCAAGATCGTGACCATGGGCGACATGAACGACAACCCTACCGACATCTCCATGACGGAGTTCCTGCGCGGTAAGGAGACCATCGCCGAAACCACGGACGAAGATTTCTTCGACCCCTTCCTGAGCATGATCAAGGCCGGTTACAGCTCCCTTTACTATCGCGGGGAAGGCAATATCTTCGATATCGTGATGGTGAACAACGCCCTGGCCAACGCTCCCAAGGGAACGTTCCAGATCCAGCCCATCGTGAAAGGCAAGTACTACGGACGTGTGTTCAGCAAGCCGTATATGACCAACCAGACCGGTCAGTACAAGGGAACCCCCTTCCGCACCTTCTCCAACGGTGCGTTTGTGGGCGGCTTCTCGGACCACTATCCCACTTACATTGTTATCAAAAAATAGCACAACCATATGACTAAACGAATCATTCTGGCATTTGCCGCCCTTCTCGGCTCCGTGGCCCTGTTCGCACAGGACCCCACGGGCGGCGTGAAGGGTACGGTGGTCAACCGTAACGGCCGTCAGCCGGTGGAGAATGCGCGCCTCGTTCTCATGCAGGGGGCTGCCCAGATCGCCACGGCAACATCGGCCCAGGATGGCACCTTCCTCCTGGAAGGCCTTCCCGACGGCATGTACACCCTGCTCATCTCCGCGCCTGATTTCCTGGACAGCCAGGTGCAGGTGACGGTGAACGACGGCTATGTGAAGAACATGTTCAACCTCTCCGTCACGGCGGTTTCGCAGGTGACCGAGGTGGACGACGACTCCTTCGCCGCCTTCGACATGGATGACAGCGGTTACAGCGACAACCCCACCATCCTGTTCGGCAGCAACGACGTGTTCAACAGCATTGCCGGTTTCAATTTTACCTCCGTGCGTTTCCGCGCCCGCGGTTACAGCTCCGAGAGCCAGGACGTGCTCCTGGCCGGTGTGAAGCTGAACGACGCCATCACCGGTTACAGCCCCTTCTCCCTGTGGAGCGGCCTGAATGAGGCCACCCGCAGCAAGGAGAGTGTGGACGGCGCCGAGGTGAGCGACTACGGCTTCGGTGGCTACAACGGCCTCACCAACATCCTCGGCACGGCCAGCGACATGCGCAAGGGCCTGCGTGCCAGCGTGCTCACCAACAGCACCCTGTACCGCCTGCGCCTGATGGCATCCTACGCTACCGGCATGCAGGACAACGGTTGGGCTTTCGCCGCCAACGTGAGCGCCCGTCTGGGTGGCAACGACTGGGTGAACGGTGTTTACTATCGTTCCTTTGCCTACTATCTGGCCGCCGACAAGGTGCTGAACGATGCCAACACCCTCCACTTCGTGTTCTTCGGAACGCCCGGTCAGCGCGGCGCCCAGAACTCCTCCACGCAGGAAGTGTACGACCTCATGGGTGATAACATGTACAACAGCAACTGGGGTTACCAGAACGGCCATGTGCGCAACGCCCGCGTGCGCAAGACGCACGAGCCCATCGCCCTGGTGAAGTGGGATTTCAAACCCTCCGACACCTTCGAGGGCAGCGCTACGCTCCTGTACCGTTTCGGTAAGAACGGCTACACCGCCCTGGATTGGTACGACGCCCAGGATCCCCGTCCGGACTACTACCGCAACCTGCCCAGCTATTACTACGGCACCATTAACGGCGAGTACGTAGAGGACCTGAACCGCAACAACCCCGACAAATACATGAGCGCCCTCAACGTATGGCGTTACTCCGATATGTATTCCAACCTCACCCACGTAGACTGGGACCGTATCTACAACGTGAACCGTATGCAGGATAACGGCCGTTCCAAGTACGTGCAGGAAGAGCGTCGCGTAGACCAGAAGGACCTGAACTTCGCGTTCACCTTCAAGGCCCGTCCCACCGACTGGCTCACCCTGAACGGCGGCTTCAACGCCCGCGTGAACCGTACGGAATACTTCAAGGTGGTAGCCGACTTGCTGGGCGGCGAGTACTTCGTGGATGTGGACAACTTCGCCGAGCGCGACTTCGCCACCTCCCCGTACAAGACCCAGAACGACCTGAATTACTATCTTCTGAACGGCGCTGCCCAGGTGCTGCACGTGGGAGACAAGTACGGCTACGACTACTACGCTCAGGTGCGTAACAACGAGGCCTGGCTCAGCGGCAAGTTCGTGACCGGTCCCTTCAGCGCCACGGTTGCCGGCCGCATCGGCTACGAAAGCTTCTGGCGTGAAGGCCTGGTGCGCAAGGGCCTGTTCCCGGGCCTGGCTCCGAACGGCAACAAGATGATCGACCCGGCTACCGGCGAGACCATCGAGCCCAGCTACGAGCCCGACGGTTCCGTGACCACTTCCTACGGCAAGTCCAAGGTAGCCCGCTTCTTCACTTACTCCGGTAAGGTGAACCTGAACTATGTCATCGGCGGCAATATGCGCCTGTATGCCAACGTGGGTTACTTCAACGACGCTCCTAAGTTCAACAACGTGTTCCTGAGCCCCCGCACCCGCAACTCCATGGTGCAGGACCTGACCACGTCCAAGACCTTCTCCTCCGACGTGAACTGGCAGTACAGCGGCAACGGCATCAACATGCGCGCCACCGCTTACTGGACCAAGATGTGGGACCAGAGCAAGGTGATGAGCGCCTTCGATGACCTGCAGAACGCCTACTCCAACTTCGCCATCAGCGGCATCAACGAGCGCCACATGGGTTTGGAATTCGGCTTCAAGTTGCCTACTTACGTAGTGCCCAACCTGTCCCTGCAGGGTGTCCTGGCCCTGGGTGAGTACATCTACACTTCCACCCCGAAGATGACCCAGACCGTGGACAACAGCGCCGAGACCGTGATGGAGAACGTCTGGGTTCCCTACTGGACCAAGACCCAGCTCGCCGACGGCACGGTGACGCAGAAGCACTATGTGCCTTCCACGCCGCAGACGGCCGCCAGCATCGGCCTTGCCTATAACTACGACTACTGGTTCATCGACGCCGACGTAGAGTACTTCGAGCGCGCCTACCTGGATATGAACCCGCTCTACCGCACGGACTACGCCGTGGCCGGCCTGGACAACACCATCACCGACGAGGAAGTGGTGTACATGACCACCCAGGAGCAGTTCAAACCCGCCTGGCTTGTGAATGTCTCTGTGGGCAAGAGCTGGTACATTCAGCGTAAATACCAGCTGGGCTTCTCCTTCAATGTGAAGAATATCCTGAACAACAAGGACGTGAAGACCGGCGGTTACGAGCAGACCCGCATGGTGGATAACACCGCCTCCAAGAGCCGTTACTACCGCTTCGACTCCAAGTACTTCTATATGGCAGGTACCAACTATATGCTTAACATTTACTTCAGATTCTAAGAGCCATGAAAAAGTTTATTCTTTGCATTGCTGCCCTCTCAGCACTTGTCTCCTGCCGGAGTCTGAAAGAAGAATGGGATCCGGTGTTCACCATCAATTACCCCGATGGCGCCTTCAAGCTGCCCCTCACCGAGGACCAGCTGAAGGAGAACGAAGGCCTGGAGTCCATCACCTCCATCAAGGAGCTGAAAGCCCTCTACAATGGCATTGCCGTTACCATCGACCAGAACATCTGGGTGAAGGGTAGGGTGATTTCCTCCGACAAGAGCGGCAATATCTACAACGAAATCTACATCCAGGACGGCAAGTCCGCCACGGACGGCGAAGCCATCACCCTCAAACTGGGCAAGGGCTCGCTGTATAACGAGTACCCGCTGGGTACGGTCCTCTATGTCAAGTGCGAAGGTCTCACGCTGGGCGCCTACAACGGCATGCTGCAGCTGGGAATGGGGGCCGATCAGACAGCGACCAACGAGTACGAGACCTCCTACATCAACCTGCAGGCTGTGATCGATGCCCACATCTTCCGCGGCTTCCAGGAGGACGTCATCGCGCCCGTGACGCTCAATGAAACCACCCTGAAGGCGGCTATCACCAAGGGATCCTCCGACCCCATCTGGGGCAAGGTGGTCACCATCAAGGGCTGCGTCTACGCCGACCAGATCTTCGCCCTCTTCTATCCGAACTCCAACATGGCCCACAAGAGCGGCAACCCCGAAAACCGTGTGTTCCTTTCCGACGCCGGTACCTGGGGCGTTGACACCTGGGCCTGCACCAAGGCCGGTTACATCGGCTATCTGGAGAGCGGCGCCTGGGATACCGCCCAGGTGGGCAGCGGCGCCACGCGCTACGGTTCCATTCTCGGCACGCCCGACAAGTACCTCGACGAGGACACGGCGGCCAAGTTCGGCCCGGATGCCACCCTCAGCTATAAGGAAATCATGATCAAATATGCATCGGCCAACTACATCTCCCACTACTTCAAGCTGGGCCAGACGGACGTGCAGGTGCGCACCAGCGGCTATGCCAAGTTCGCCGACACCAAACTTTCGGCCGACATCCTGGCCAAGAAGCCGGTGACCATCACCGGTATCGTCACGCTGTACAACGGTGCCGCACAGATTTCCCTGATCGACGATCCTTCTATTTCTGTAGTAATTGAATAATGAAACGAACCTTTAAAATCGCCAGGCCTCTGGGCCTGGCTTTGCTTATGATCGTAAGCGCCTGCGACAACAAGTCCAACAACATCTTCCTGCAGGAGTGGGACACCCCTTACGGCACCGCTCCCTTCTCTCAGATTACCATTGACCAGTACGTACCCGCCTTCAAGGCCGGTATCGAAGAGGAAAAGGCCAACGTGCAGGCCATCATCGACTGCAAGGATGCCCCTACCTTCGAGAACACCATCCTGGCCTTCGAAAAAGCCAGCCCCATTCTGGACAAGGTGCAGGGCGTGTTCTTCAACCTGGCCGAGAGCGACTCCACCCCTGAGATGCAGGCCATCGAGGAAGAGGTGACCCCGCTGATCACCGATGCCGGCAATGAAATCATGATGAACGAAGCCCTCTTCGCCCGTGTGAAGGCTGTCTATGAAAACATGGAAGGCCTCACCCGCGAGCAGCAGATGGCTACCAAGAAACTCTATCAGGCTTTCGAGCGCAATGGTGTGGGCCTGGACGAGGCCGGCAAGAAGCGTTTTGCCGAGATTTCCAACCGCCTGGCCACCCTCACCCAGCAGTTCGGTCAGAAGCTGCTGGCCGAAAATAACGCCTTCAAAGAGGCTACGGGCATCACAGTGAGCGAGTACTACGACTTCATGGCTTCCTGCCCCGACCGTGCCAAGCGTGAGCAGGTGTTCAAAGCTTACTCTTCCCGTGGCAACAACGGCGACGAGAACGACACCAACGCCATTGTCCTGGAGGTCCTGAAGCTGCGTGCCGAAATGGCTAAGCTCCTGGGCTATCCCAACTTCGCCGCTTTCCAGCTGTCCAACAAGATGGCCGGCGACCCTGCCACCGTGGACAACTTCCTGCAGCCCATCATGGATGCCTGCATGCGCAGCGCACGTGCCCAGATGAAGGAAATGCAGGCCCTGGCCGGTTACAAGATCGAGGCTTGGGACTGGATGTATTACGCCGAGCAGCTCCGCGCCAAGAAATATGCTCTGGACGAGAACGTGACCAAGCCTTACTTCCAGGCCGACAGCGTGCTCAAGGGTGTATTCACCGCTGCCCAGAAGATTTACGGTATCAAGATCGAAGAGGCTCCCGAGGTTGAAGTTTACAACCCCAACGTGTATGCCTACAAGCTCACGGAGCCGGATGGCAAACTCATCGGCATCTTCTACCGCGACTACTATGTGCGTCCCACCAAGCGTGGCGGTGCCTGGATGAATAACTTCCGCGAGCAGGCTACCGGTGTGCGTCCCATCATCGTGAACGTGTGCAACTTCCCGGCTCCGAACCTGGATCCGACGGCTGCCACCCCGAGCCTTCTCACCATTGACAATGTACAGACCGCTTTCCATGAGTTCGGTCACGCCCTGCATGGCTTCCTGAGCCAGTGCAACTACACCAGCGTTTCCGGTACCAACGTGGCCCGCGACTTCGTGGAGATGTTCTCCCAGTTCAACGAGAACTTCGCCTTTGTGCCGGAGATTCTGGCCGAGTATGCCAACAACTGCTACACCGGCGAGCCCATCCCGGCCGAGCTGGTGGAGAAGATCCAGAAGGCTCTCAAGTTCAACCAGGGCTTCACGGCCGGCGAGACCTGCGCTGCCTCTATCCTGGATATGAAGTGGCATGAGCTGTCTGTGGACCAGCTGGCCGCTTTCGAAGGCCCCGAGGATATCCGCGCCTTCGAGGATAAGGTTTGCAAGGAGATGGGCCTCATCGGCGAAATCATCCCCCGTTATCGCACCTCCTACTTCAACCACATCATCGGCAGCGGCTACAGCGCCGGTTACTACAGCTACCTCTGGAGCGAGGTGCTGGCCGTGGATGCCTGGGAGAAGTTCAAGGAAGACGGCATCTTCAACAAGGCTACGGCCGATTCCTTCCGCAAGACCTTCCTGGAGAAGGGTGGCAGCGAGGAACCCATGACCCTCTATAAACAATTCAGAGGAGCCGTTCCCGACCCCTCTGCTTTGATGCGTGCCCGCGGGCTGAACTAATCTTATCTTGTCATTCCGAGCGAAGCGAGAGAATCTCTTATTTGATGTAAGAAGTAAGCACCTTCAGTCCTTCCTCCGGGATGAAGCAAATGTCATCGGCGTCGGCCGGGATGAGTACCGTCTCACCCTGGCCGATGCTCATTTCTTCCCCGTCCACTTCGAGGGTGCCCTTGCCTTCCAGGCACATGATTACCATAAAGGAGTCAATCTCCGACAGGTCTTTGGCGTAGGGGAGAGTGAGGTCCAGGACGCTGGTGGTGAAGTAGGGGCAGCTGGCCAGCTCCTGCTCCTCGTCCTGCTCGGGGGTGTATTCTGTACGGTAGTTGTCGTAGACAGTGTAATCAATGGCATCTTTGGCCCACTCGGTGTGCAGCTGGCGGGGTTTGCCGTCCAGGCCCGGGCGGTTGTAGTCGTAGATGCGGTAGGTGATGTCGGAGGTCTGCTGAATCTCGGCGATGTAGCAGCCGCCGCAGATGGCGTGGATGCGGCCGGCAGGGAGGAAGAAGACGTCGCCCGGCTGCACGTCATAACGTGTGAGCACGTCGGTGATGGTACCATCGGCCACCTTCTGCTCGTAGATTTCGGGGGTGATCTTCTCTTTCAGGCCGACGAGCAGGTGTGCGCCCGGCTGCGTGCCAATCACGTACCACATCTCGGTCTTGCCCTTGCTGTGGTGACGCGGGCCGGCCACTTCGTCGTTCGGATGTACCTGGATGGAGAGGTCCTGCTTGGCGTCGATGAATTTTACCAGCATGGGGAATTCGTCCCCGGTGTTTTCGTACACGTGCTTGCCAATCAGCTGCCCTTTGTACTCTTTTACCAGCTCGGCGATGGTCTTGCCCGCCAGCGGTCCTTCCGCCACTACACTTTCGTTATTGTTGACACCCGAAAGTTCCCAACTTTCGGTACCCCACACGAGGGTCTTCAGGATCGGTTTAAATTTCAGAGGATACATAATTTCAGTTTTGACGCCGCAAAATTACACAATTTTTCCCATTGTGCAATCGTAGAGCGTCATGCCCGACCCCGGCCCTTCGTCATGCCCGACCTGATCGGGCATCTCCTAGAAACTAAGTGTAATCCCGTTTGGCGCAAGGTTGAGCTGGGAGTATGCCCGCATGCGGCTGCCGCCTTTGAGGACGTAGCAAAAGCTGATGTTCGTCAGGGCTGCGCCACCGATCATCGCCAGCCAGGTGGCCGTGGGGAAGACCTCGTCCTTGGCCTCGAGGTGGTGCTTCCAATCGAGACTGGTGTAAATGAGCGTGCCGATACCCACGCTCATGCCGGCTACGCCCCACCAGAACTCTTTCTTCGCCTGCTGGTAGCTCATGATGCTCTGGTCGCGCTTGTAGAGGGTGTTCTGGATAGATTCACGGCCCATGGAGACATTGACCAGGCCGGAAAGAATCATTGTGACAAAGAGGTAGTTTGTCGACAGGGTCCATGCGGCGGGGCCAGGATAATTAAAGTCGTAAAAAGCGTTCTCCACTTTCGTCTGATTTAGCGTGTGCAGGCCAATGAGAAGGAATTCTGCGAGCCCCAGGCTGGCTTGCCATGCGCCCACCTTGAACTGGAATTTGCTGGTGGCGTGCTCCAGCGCGTAAAGTTTGGGGCCATACAGCGCCTGAATTTCGCCCTCGGTCAGCGGGAAGAGACCCTCTACCATGATTTTACTGTCGAGCGGAACCAGGGTGGGGCAGGAAATCAGGTTGGCCCTTACCGGCTCGCCATCCAGGTAGTCCACGCGGAACCCGTCGGCAAAACGGATATACGACAGATTCTTCATGGGGTGCGACTTCACCTTCCACTCCGGGTCCGTTGCCAGGTTAATCTTCATGTTCTCCCAGGCCATGGGAAGTTTTTTCACCTTTCCCACCGCATGGAGGTGCTTAATGGTTACAACGGTGTCTACCTGTGCCAACGCGGGGAGGAACCCCATCAGGAAGAAAGACAGAAGCAGAATAGTTTTTTTCATGTAGGTTTGATTATCAGCTGTTAAGTGGGTACGAATTTACTAAGTTTTTTGCGATTAGCAAGCAAAAATCAGGCGGCCCGGGGAGGGTCGCCTGAAAATAGTAATATAGGGAGCAGATTATTGCTGATCAGAATCCCACCAAACGGGGATGGTCCAAACATCATCAGCATTATTCCACTGGTCCATGGTTGTGTCAGCACCAGGAACTTCCAAGCCAATCGCCTTTAAGTTCTCTGAATTGTAGTTGAGTTCATGGCTGCACTGACGCCAACGACGCAGGTACTTGCCCTCAGGGATAGCCTTAAGAGCAGAAGTATTAACGAAGTGGTCGGCGGCGATGTGCCAGTTCAGGAATTTATCCTCGGCGAAGTCGTAGCGACGCATATCGTTCCAAACTTCGATGGAGTACATCAGGTGCAGACGCTTCTGGGTGAGGATGCGGGCCAGCGTAAGATCGGCCTGCGTGCCGATACCATTGCTGATGTAGTTGTCAATGTCGGCCTGTTCCATGGGCTTGAAGGAAGGGCATTCCTTCAGGGTGATGTCCTCGGCGACCCAACTCTTGAGCTGTTCGTTCATAAGCTCGATGCTGGCTTTTACGCCGGCCTTATAGGCATTGTATGCCCCCGGCATGTCGTTCTTCTTGAACAGGACCTCGGCTTTGATGAAGCAAGCTTCCGCATAAGTTCCCAGGTAGGAAGGAGAAGAAACGCGGGTGTAGAAGGAACCGGAGAGGGCTTTTCCGCCACGACGGAAGAGCAGGTCACGGTTTCCGGCATAGCCCTTGGAGCTGCTGGTCATTTCTACATAAAGCGTATCAGCCTTACGGGCATCGGACTTAGTGTCCACATACCAGGCACTGTCATCATCCTTATAGCTGCGGAGAGGACCGCCCTGGGAGAAGATAGGCTGGGACAGATCCACGCCAAGTGTTCTGTACCAAACACCGTTTTCCGTCCATTTGGTTCCGGTAGCGGGATCATTGATAACTCCGTCGGTACGGGGCTTCGTTGCCTCTCTCCATGCAAGCAGATGGTCGGCACGAGGGTCTTCTATACCAAGACCGGCGAAATTTGTCAGGTTGTCATACAGCATCTTGGTGGCTAAATAACCCCAGTTCATGCCACAGACCGAATATAGAGGAGAGTAGTCGACCGGTTCATCCCATCCCAGGTGATCATGCGTGGTGCTGTTGTTGTCGGTGTGATGGATAATGGCATTGTCACCCTCGTCGAAGCTGGCGTTTAGGGCGGCGAGAATGGCGGCCTCGTCATACTTGCCATCCAGGTAGCTGCCCGCCTGCTTTTTGCTGAGCTTCAGGATCCAGCGCGCCTTGAGGAAGTTGGCGAACTTTTTCCACATGGTAACGTCCCCGTTCATCCACCAGTCTCCGACCGAGAGGGCGGCGGCAGCCGTATTCTGGTCCTTGTCGAAAAGGGCGAGAGCGTCGTCGATATCCTTCAGGCATCCCAGGAAGATGGTCTTGCCGGTGGCATATTTCGGGGCCGTAATCTTCGGGTCCAGGCTGGCTGCTTCTTCGTACGGCATTTCGCCGTAAAGGTCGGTCATGAGCATGAAGCCGTACGCTTTAATGACGCGCGCAGCTGCTGCATAGTGCCATGCTTCGGCGGCTTCTGCTTTTTCTATGAGCTGCGGGATGTTGACATATGCGCCAACGAACCACCACTGATAGGAAGTGGTTACCCAGCCGTTTACCGGGAGCCAGAATGAAGCATTTGCGTAGTTTCCACGGCCGTTGCACCCGGTCCAGTCACCGGTGGTCTGCCCGGTTCGCCAGTCTGCGAACTGATGGGAACTGTTCGTATAGAATTCCACGTTGCCTAACAGGCCATCATAGGTTGAGGTTTCGGCCGTAGGATTCTCGGGATCAACATTTACATCCAGCCATTTGGAGCAGGAAGAGAGTGTTAACCCCATTATAGCCAAACCGCAGAGAATAATCTTATTGATTGTTTTCATGATAATCATCGATTATAGAGGTTTAACACATTAGAAGGTGAGATTCACGCCAAAGGACATGCCCGACATGGCAGGTACGCCGCAGTAGTCAAAGCCGACGGAGGAAGAACCACCCACGCCGGAACCGGCGGCGGCAACCTCAGGATCGCCCTCGTAGTTGGTGAACAGCAGCAGGTTGTTGGCCGACACGGAGAACGTTGCGCGCTTGATGAATCCAATCTTGTCCAGGGCCTTCTTGGGGAGGTCATAAGATACGGACAGCGTACGCAGACGGAGCATATTCACGCTGGTGATGTAGTTGGCCGTCTCGTAGTTATAATAATTGGTGTAGTAATCCTTGATGATGTTAACACCCAGTTTCTGTACGCCGTCGAAAGTGTATACCTTGTCGGGTTCCCAGGTGTTGGAAACGGGGTCACCGCTTTCGTTCACCCCTTCAATGGTAAGAGGCTGGTTGCGGAAATCGGCGGAGAACTGGCTTACGCCGCTCTCGGTCATGGCGTATTTCGTTCCGTTGAATACGTCACCGCCTACGCGGAATTCCCACAGCATGTTGAAGGTAAAGCCCTTCCAGCTTACAGTGTTGTTGAAACCGCCCTGGAACTTGGCTTCACGGTTACCCACTTCCACATAGTCTCCCGTGTGTTTGGGGAAGCCGTTCTTGTCCAGGATGATCTGACCTTCGTCGTTGCGGACCCATTTGTAACCGGCGATGCCCATAAAGCAACCGTCCTTGATGGTTCCGGCCTTGGAGGTTCCGTACTGGACATCCGTTACGTACATGGCGGTAAGACCGGCAGGGAAGTTGGTCATGCGGCCGCGGTTGCCGGAGATGTTCAGCGAAGAATCCCACGTGAGATTCTTGGTCATGACGGGCGTACCGCTAATAGTGAGTTCCATGCCTCGGTTCAATACATTACCCGCATTGATGGCGCAGAAGATGTATCCGGTGGCCTGGGAAGTACGGGGGCTGAGGATCTGGTCGTATGAGTCGTTCGTATAGAAGGCGTAATCCACGTGCAGACGGTTCTTGAGGAAGCTCAGTTCCAGGCCGATTTCGGCGGAACGGGTGCGCTCCGGACGAAGGATCGGGTTGCCTTTGCTCCAGTAGTTACCGGCGGAATAAATGCCGAAGTACTCACCTGCGGGCCACAGTTGTGTGCTGGTCACATAAGGATTGGTGTCCTTACCGACTTCGGCCCAGGAAGCGCGCAGCTTGCCGAAGGAGAAGATGTTGTCGTCCATGACGCCCAGATCTTGCAGCAACTGCGTGAACACGAAGGCACCGCTCACGGAAGGATAGGGATAGCTGCGGTTTTCGACCGGTAAGGTAGACGTCCAGTCGTTACGGCCCGTAACGGTGAGGAACAGGGTGTTCTTCCAGTCGGCACGGAGTTCGCCGAAGACACCGATCAGGCGCTTCTGCGTTGCCGCATGGCTGAACTGCTTGTTCGCGTTGATGGTATTGGCGTAAGACATGAACGGAGTGGCAAACATATAGGCCATCTTGTAATCCGTGCTGGTCTTGGTGTCATCCGTGGACATGCCCAGGAGCAGGTTCACGTTGAAATCGCCGAACTGCTTGTTCATGTTGGACAGGAAGTTGGTGGACAGGTAGGTGAATTCCAGCGTATTGTCGCTGATCATACCCTTCTGCCATACTTTTTTCATGACGCCACCGGGGTTGAAACGGTTGGAGTTCACCGTGGTATACTGGTCAATGCCTACGCGGGCGGAAACCCACCACCAGGAAGTGATGTCGGCCTTCACGCTGAAGTTCCCGGTGAAACGGTGCGTATTGTCGTACATCTTATTGTTGTTCACGATCCAGTACGGGTTATCGCGCTCGTCCTCGGGATCGAGTCTGGTGCCGAACAGGCGATAGCGGGTGCCGTCGGTGTTCAGATAGTTGCGCATGTCGTCGGACGGAGCCCAGTTGTACACGGCATACAGGGCGCCGGTACCGGATGAACCGTATAGGGCGGCACCGGTGAGGGTGCGGTCTGTGTGAGCCTGGGAATAGGCGGCGCTGGCGCCGAAGGTAAACATCTTATACTTCTGCTCGCCGTTGAAACGGAAAGAGTACTTCTGGTAACCGGTCTCAGGAACGATACCGGCCTGGTCGTAGTAGGAACCGGAGAGGTAGAAGTTGCTGTTCTTCGTACCGCCGGCGATGCTCACCGTACCATCGAAGGTGCTGGAGTTGTTGAAGAAGTTGCCGATATTGTCATACCAGGGACCGTTGTAGGCATCCCCCCAGGAGTTGTAACTGAAATCATTGAAAACCGTACCCGTGTACTGCTTGGAAGCATCGTAGGTGTCCTGCATGTAACCACGGCGGAATTGGTTCTGGACAGCGGGAAGGGCGGCTTTTTCCACCCAATTGTTGATGTATTTCGCACTTACGTTCACCTCTACGGCGCCTTCTTTACCCTTCTTAGTGGTAATGAGGACGACACCGTTAGCGGCGCGGGAGCCATACAGGGCAGAAGCGGCAGGGCCCTTCAGCACGGACATGTTCTCGATGTCTTCGGGGTTGATATCCATCACACGGTTGGCGGTGGTGGTAGCCGACTTCATGGAACCGTCGAATGCGGAGTTGCCGACGACTTGCGAAGAGTTATCGTAGATGATACCATCCACGACAAATAGCGGCTGATTGTCGCGTGATTCGTCGGAGGAAGTACCGCCACGCAGAATAATCTGGGCGCCGGAACCGGCAGCACCGGAGGACTGGGTCACGTTGACGCCGGCGATCTTACCGGAGAGGGAATTGATGGCGTTTGCACTTTTATTGCGCATCAGTTCCTCGGCCTTGAGGTCTTCTACGGCATAACCCAGGGATTTGCGCTCGCGCTTGATACCCAGGGCGGTTACTACGGATTCCTCCAGGAATTCATTGTCTTCCTTGAGGATAATCTGGAGACCGGTACCGGCATTTACCTCCTGTGAGGCATAACCGATGCAGGAAATCTCCAGGACTGCGTTGGAACGTGCTGCAATGGAGAACTGACCGTTTGTATCGGTCATGGTTCCAGTGGTCGTTCCTTTGACAATGACGCTGGCGCCCGGTACGGGCAGGCCTTGCGTGTCAACTACGGTACCGTTGGCGGTTTGGGCCACGGCCATCGCACTGACACCTGCCCACAAGGCCAATGTCAGTAATACTTTTTGTAGTTTTTTGAACATAGGTATTAATTGGTTAATAAAAAGTGGAAAGTTTTGTTTCCAGTTGGTTATTAGTTCGGACAAATATAAGAAATCGAATTTGATTCATCAAAGGAATTAATAGTAAATTTAAGGAAGCGCGTAAAATTTTTTATTAAGTGGCTGTCTTTTAAAAAGTTCAAATAACTCACGTGCTAAATCGTGATAACTGCAAATCGAAAGATTTTAGGATAGAAAAATTTACTGTTTTTAACATAATCGGCGTCTCTGTCTAATTAAATTTTTTAATATGTGACAAAAAGCGTCACAAATACTTTGCTGGGATGCGGGGAAATACTATATTTGCAGTCCCAAAAATAACGGACATATTAATAACTGACCAAAAACACTGACCATAATAAAGTATCCACTACTTTTCCTATTTATTAACCAATCCTTGTTTTTCTATGAGAATGACAAAATTATTCGCTGCATGCGCAGCTGCGTTCCTCTTTGTGGGATCCGGTTTTGCGTATGCCGCTACTTCCTCTTCTGAGGTTGTGGCAGATCAGCAGCAGTCCCGCATCACGGGTACTGTTGTCGATGCTCAGGGAGAACCTGTCCCGGGTGCCAGCGTTATCGTAAAGGGAACGACCACTGGTACGATGACCGACGCAAAAGGCGTTTTCACGCTCTCCGTCCGTCCCGACGCTCTTCTTGAGGTTTCCTGCATTGGTTACACCACCGTCGTGGTGCCTGCTCAGGACAAAGTAAATGTTGTCCTGGAAGACGATGCAGAACTTCTGGCCGAAACCGTCGTTGTCGGTTATGGCGCACAGAAGAAAGTTAACCTGACTGGTTCTGTGTCCGTTGTGGACGCTGAAAAGGTTCTCGATTCCCGCCCGATCCCTGATCTGGGTCGTGGCCTCCAGGGTACCACCCCGGGTATGACCGTGCAGGTGGGTTCCTCTGAGGTGGGTTCCGATGCCCGTATCCGCATTCGTGGTCAGGTTGGTTCCATCGAAGGTTCTGCTTCTCCGCTCATCCTGTTGGATAACGTTGAGATTCCTTCCCTGAACCTCGTTAACCCCGACGATATCGAGTCTATCTCCGTTCTGAAAGATGCTGCCTCTGCTTCCATCTATGGTGCTAAGGCTGCTTTCGGTGTTGTCCTGATCACCTCCAAGAAGGGTGCTAAGGAAGCGGAGAAAGTGTCTGTCACTTATTCCGGTAACATGGCTTTCCAGAGCCTGGCCAAGAAATATCAGATGGCCGACGTGGAAGCCCTGCACTATTGGGTTGAGGCTGCCGAGCGTGTCGGTACCACCACCCCTGTCGGCTCTTTCGTAAAGATCGACCGTGCCGGTTATAACGCCGCCGTTGCCTGGAAAGAGAAATATGGCAACACGCTTTCCTACGACGACCCTATGACCTATGGTCGTGACTGGTACCTCGGCTCCGACGGTAAGTCCAAGATCGGCGTCCGTACCTATGATCCTTACAACTACCTTGTCCGTAGCAGTGCTCCTGCTCAGACCCACAATGTTTCTGTCGCCGGCAGCAAAGGCAGCTCCAATTATAACATCAGCCTCGGTTACCTGAATCAGAAAGGTATGCTGAAGGTTACGGACTACGACTACTACGAGCGTTATAACGCCAACCTGCGTCTGGATACGAAAGTCAATAACTGGCTGGGTGTACATGCCGGTATGATGTTTACACATTCCACCAAGTCCTGGGCTTTCGCCACCAGCTCTACTACGGCAGACCCTTGGTACTATGCTTTCCGTTGGCCTTCCAACTACCCGCTTGTTTCCCAGGATGAATATGGCAATGCTCTGCGCAACCCTGTCTGCGAAATCGCAGCTGCCAAGCAGGCAACCAAGGATACCGATTATACCAATGTTAATCTGGGCGCAACAATCACTCCGATCAAGAACTGGACGATCAATTTTGACTACACTTTCAGCAACAACGATCTCCAGGAGCGTCATCCCGGCACCCGTTTTTATGGTAATGACATCTGGTATTCAGATCCCGCTGTTGTAACGGATGAATCCGGCGTGGTAACGATGGACAATGAGTGGGCTTCCTACAACGGACTGGGCTCTGTTATCAATAAGATGTACATTGCTCCTTCCGATTATTACGGAGACAGCTACGACCTGCTCTATCAGGATTCCTACACGGGCAAGCGTCACACTTGGAATGCTACTTCCAATTATGAGTTCACCCTGGAAAACGGTCATGCCTTCAACATCATGGCTGGTCTGAACATCGTGGGTTATAAAGAAACCGGTGTATGGGGTCAGAAGAAGGGCCTGCTTGACTACAATAACGCCCAGTTCCCGCTTGCTACCGGCACACAGACCTCTGGCGGTGGTTTCAACTGGAGTTCTACTGCTGGCTTCTTCGGCCGTTTGAACTACAACTACAAAGAGAAGTATCTGTTCGAGGCTAACCTCCGTCGTGACGGTTCCTCCAAATTCCGCGGCCCGCTTCAGTGGCGCTGGTTCCCTTCCGCATCTGCCGGTTGGCGTGTGTCCGAAGAGCCCTGGATGGAATCTGTCAAACCCGTGATGAACTTCCTCAAGCTTCGTGCTTCTTGGGGTATGATCGGCGACCAGACGGTTGCTTCCAGCCTGTACATTCCTACCATCGGTTCCCTGGCTCAGTACTGGATGCATGGTGACCAGGTTACTTCCGCCTATGCTACTCCTGACCTTGTGGATACGGACATTACATGGCAGGACATTGTGACGACGGATTTTGGTGTTGACTTCTCCCTGTTCAACCAGATTGACGTCACCTTCGACTGGTATCAGCGCGACACCAAGAACATGATTGTTCCTTCTGAGGGCCTGAGCTACAATATCGGTGCTACTGCCCCTAAGGGTAACTACGGTGACCTCCGCACCCGCGGTTGGGAATTCTCCGTCCGTTATGGCAAGACCTTCTCCAATGGTCTGAGCCTCTCTGCTACGGCTTCCCTTGCCGACGCCAAGACCATCGTGACCAACTACGGCTCCGCCAAGGGTATCGAGGGATGGTACAACGGTAAGGAATACGGTGAAATCTGGGGTTATCGTGTAGACCGCCTGTTCCAGAACGACGATTTCGCTCGCGATGCAAACGGAAACCTGATTTCCGGCACCGACAAATATGGTAAGATCTATCAGTTTGCAGAAGGAAAGGATTATGCCACGCAGGGTCGTATCACTTCCGGTAACTACATCTCCGGCCCTGGTGATGTCAAGTTCGTGGACCTGAACGGTGATGGTATCATCGACTATGGCTCCAAGCTCATTGAAGATGCCGACGGTAATCCTGCCTATGGTGACTACACCCGCATTGGTAACACGACTCCCCGTTATGAGTACAGCCTCATGATCAACGGTGACTACAAGGGTTTCGACTTCTCCGTCTTCTTCCAGGGTGTCGGTAAACGCGATATGCTGGGCTCTTCCTGGATGACCGTTCCTGGTTTCCAGATGGGCGATGGCGGTATGCCTGCAACCTTCGCCAACGACTTCTGGTATGAAACCAAAGATGCCAACGGAGTTGTCGTCGATGCAAATTATGACGCTTTCTATCCGCGTCCTGCCAGCTGCGGTCGTAGCCTTGTCTTCAACATGGTACCCAATGACCGTTACATGCTGAACATGGCTTACTTCCGTATCAAGAACATTACGCTTGGTTACACTCTCCCGAGAACGCTTACCCAGAAGGTGAGCATCAGCAAGGCTCGTGTGTATGTCTCCCTGGAGAACTTCTTTACCTTCGATCACTTGAATGGTCTTCCTGTGGATCCTGAAGAAATTGCTGGTTATTCCTCTTTCAACGCCAGCAACTACAACTCCGGTTTCGCGGGAGTCGGCGCCCCTGCCTACAAGAGCGCATCCTTCGGTGTACAGGTTACCTTCTAATTCATAAAGGATTGTACAGAAATGAAAAAGATTTTCAATATCATTGCCGCTATCGCACTGGTTTTCTCCCTTTCCGGGTGTGAAAAGTTCCTGGATCGTCCTTCCAAGACGGTTTTGGATGATAGCAACTACTGGTACTCCGAAGAGATGGTGCGTTTGTTTGTGAACGGCGCCTACGGAGCTTATTTCTTCGGCTATGGAAACGGTTGGACCGACGCCGGTGTTCCTGCTGTATTCGACAACGGTAAGGGTGAGTATAGTGATGACGTCACCAGCGCCAACAAGCAGAAGGATATCCTTATCAGCCTTCCTGCAGACAACTGGTTCCGTAAGGAGCAGGTAAGCGGTTCGTACAGTGTGCTCGCACGCCGTGCTTCCGCCCCCTGGAACTTCGCTTACATCCGTAAGTGGAATCTGCTTATCGACCGTCTGAACACCATGAAGGAGAATGGGGTTCTCAACGATGAGGCCTACAACCACTGGATGGGTGTCACCCGCTTCTTCCGCGGCTGGGAGTATTCCCGTCTGGTCGAATCTTTCGGTGATTTCCCTTACTATGGCGAGAGCCTTTCCACCAGCGACTTTGATGGACAGTACAAAGACCGTGATCCCCGTACGTTCGTCATGGATAAAGTTCTTGAGGACTTTGAATATGCCATGAAGAATGTCCGTCTGAATGATGGTGCAGATTACGTGAACCGTTATGTGGTTGGTACCGTTGCCTCCCGTTGCCTCCTGTTCGAAGGTACGTGGTATATCTATCACGAGAATGATGAGGCTATGAGTACCTGCACTGATATCAAGGCCCACGCCAAGACCTATCTCACCAAGGCTATGGAGTATGCCGGTTTCGTAATTGAGAGTGGTAAATTCCAGTTCGACACTGACTTCCGCACGCTGTTCGGTACCCTTTACAAAGCTCCGGCAAGCAAGGAAATCCTTCTTTATCGTGCTTACAACCGTTCTGTAAAGAGTGATTATGCTCACCCGGTTGCTACTTACTGCAATGGCCAGGAGTCTCAGGGTGCTTCCGGTAACCTGTCCACGCTGAAGGCCTGGATCTGCAATGATGGCCAGCCTTACACTTCTACGACTGTTGCAAATGCCGACAGCTGGAGACTGCAGGATATGGTTGTTACCCGCGACCCTCGTTTTGAAGCTACCTTCTGGGATGAGCCCAAGAATAGCGCTACCGGTCTCTATGTCGAGAAATTCATCGACCGTGAAGGCCCCACCTATTCTTACAATAAGAAACCTCGTCCTTCCCAGTATGCTTCCAACACCAATGAGAATGGTTTCCCCTGCGTCCGTTATGCTGAAACCGTCCTGAACTGGATTGAGGCAAAAGCCGAGCTGGCCGACAAATTCTCCGGCGCTGCTGTTACGCAGGCCGACCTGGATAAGTCCATCAATGCTATCCGCCAGCGTCCGCTGGATGAGGTTGCTATTGCCAAGGGCGTGAAGAAGACTGCTCCTCTGCAGATCAACAACCTTCCGAACGACCCTGAGCGTACGGCTGCTCCTCAGAAGACCACCCTCGGTTATAAGACTGCCGGTTTCGTTTCCCCGCTCCTTTGGGAAATCCGTCGTGAGCGTCGTATGGAATTCTTCCTGGAGAAGGTTCGCGCACTGGATATCCGCCGTTGGGGCCAGCTTGAGCTGATGCTCATTGCCAACAACCCCGATCTGGGTATTGGCGGTTATGTGGAACTGGATCTGGCTGCAACGCTGACCGATGCCACGGCTGCCGACCTGGGCCGTCCTGCCCAGCAGACCAACCTCAAGAAGACGGCTGACAACCTTGGCTTCAATCTGCTTGTCGCTGCCAACAAGGATATCGTGAAGGTTCGTCCTATCGAAGGTACGAATGCCGATGGTACGCTGAAACTGGGCGCCCCGAAGGCCTTCACCTGCACCGTTGAGGATGGTAAGATTGTTTCTTCCAACTACAACGAGATGCGCGGTTTCCTCGTTCCTCGCAACATTGAGGACCGTGACCCGCTGAATGTCGACGTCCGTAACTATCTGGAGCCTATCTGCTCTCAGGTTATCGACCAGTACGAAGAAAAAGCAGCAGCTACTGGCAAGGACTACAAGATCACCCAGAACCCTGGTTGGTAGTATTCCTTCCCGCCTTATACTTCTGAGGCAGCCTCGTGAAAAGAGGCTGCCTCTTTTATTTGGCCCCTCGCAAAGAAAACCGTATCTTTAGGAAATGAAAAGGATTATGCGCATTGTCACAACACTACTTGCCATCTTCGTAGGCCTTACCCTTCATGCCGAAGGGTGGATTCGTATCAACCAGCTGGGCTATCTGCCGGATGCCACCAAGGTGGCGGTATATATGGGGGCCGATGCGCCGGAGGCCTTCGTCCTGGTAGACGCCTATACGGGGGAGAAGGTCTTTGAAGGGCAGGCAAAGGCCACCGGCCCGCTGGGCCAGATGGCCGCCACGGCGCGGCTGGACTTCAGCGCATTCCATACGCCGGGCGCCTATCGGCTAGTAACGGCCGATGCTGCATCGTCGACATTTCCCATCGGCCCGCAAGTGTTCGATGGCGCGGCAGACTTTGTGCTCAACTACCTCCGGCAGCAGCGTTGCGGCTGGAATCCTTTCCTGCGCGACAGCTGCCATACTAAAGATGCGATTATCGTCTACCATCCTACCAAAAGCGGCCAGCACCTGGACGTGCGCGGTGGCTGGCACGACGCCTCTGACTGCCTGCAATATACGACAACTACGGCCAACGCCATTTACCAGATGGCTTATGCCTATGAACGCAACCCGGAGGCCTTCGGGGATGCCTACCAGACGGACGGAACACCCGGCGCCAACGGCATCCCCGACATCGTGGACGAAATCCGCTGGGGCCTGGACTGGCTGGACCGCATGAACCCGGAACCCGGCGAGTTCTACAACCAGCTGGCCGATGACCGAGACCACGTGGGAATGCGCAAGCCCCACGATGATATTGCCGATTATGGCTGGGGTAAGGGCGGCGCCCGCCCTGTCTATTTTTGCACCGGGGAGCCGCAGCAGAGAGGCCGCCATGGGGGCGTGAATGCCACTACCGGCATCGCTTCCACGGCAGGGAAGTATGCATCGGCCTTTTCTATCGGCAGCCGCGTCCTGGCGCCCTATTATCCCGCGCTCGCCGCGCGCATCCGTGCGAAGGCGGCCGATGCCTGGCAGACGGGCGTGGACCATCCCGGCGTGTGCCAGACGGCCTCCATCGTGAGCCCCTACATCTATGAGGAGGACAACTGGACGGACGACATGGAACTGGCCGGCGTGGAAATGTACCGCCTCACCGGAGACCGGAAGTACCTGCTGGAGGCCGTCGAATATGGCCGACGGGAGCCCGTCACCCCGTGGATGGGGGCCGACAGTGCCCGCCACTACCAGTGGTACCCCTTCATGAATATGGGCCATGTACACCTGGCAGCGGAAGGTAGGGAAGAGTTTATCCGGAGTCTTCGCAGCGGCATTGCCCGCGTGTATGACCGGGCGCAGGGCTCTCCTTTCCTGTATGGCGTTCCCAACATCTGGTGCTCCAACAACCTCACCACAGCCATGCTGTCTCAGTGCATCCTGTACCGTCAACTTACCGGAGACCGCACTTACGAAGAGATGGAAGGCGCCCTGCGGGACTGGCTCTTTGGCTGCAATCCCTGGGGCGTGAGCATGATTGTAGAGCTGCCGCGAGGAGGCGTTTATCCCCTGCAGCCGCACTCGTTCATTATCAATTATAAACTGGGAAATACAACCGGCGGCCTGGTGGATGGCCCGGTTTACGATACCATTTTCGGTTCACTGTTAGGCGTCAATACGGAAGGCGGCAACAACTATGAGCGGTTCCAGCCCGGCCGTATGGTGTATCACGACTCCACGCACGATTATTCCACCAATGAGCCCACCATGGACGGGACGGCCAGCCTTACGTTCCCGCTGTCGGCCTACCAGATGGAGGGGAAGCGCAGCGCCTCAAAGGCTGTCATGCACCAGGGCGGCATCGTGCGCATGGACCCTTCCCGCAAGTGCATCTCGCTGGTGTTTACCGCGCATGACAAGGCCGATGGTGCCGCTTCCATCCGCGCTACGCTCAAACGTTTCGGCATCAAAGGCTCTTTCTTCTTTACGGGAAAGTTCTTTGAAACCTATCCGTCTGTGGTGAAAGACCTCCTTGCCGACGGGCACTATGTCGGCAGTCACAGTTACGGGCATCTGCTGTACGCGTCCTGGGAGAAACGGGATTCCCTCCTGGTTACGCGGGAAGAATTTGAAGCGGACATCCGTCGCAGCTATGAGGTGATGGCTCCTTTCGGCATTACGCCGGCATCGGCCCCTGTCTTCATGCCTCCATATGAGCATTACAATGCCACTGTCGCATCCTGGGCACGTTCCATGGGCCTGCAGGTGGTGAATTACACGTCCGGCACCTCTACCAACGGGGACTATACCACGCCTCAGATGAAGAACTACTACAGCAGCCAGTACATCTTCGACAAAGTCCTTTCCGTGGAAAAGGCGCAGGGCCTGAACGGGCATATCATGCTCATCCATCTGGGGACGGACGATGCCCGCACCGACAAGTTCTACAAAAAACTCCCGGCGTTAATCCGGGAGCTTAAAAAGCGTGGGTATTTATTTGTTCCCTTAGAAATCTAAGATATCTAAGGAGTCTAAATCAGTAATACTGATCAGCCCTTTTTCAAAGGTGAAGTCAATGGCGGAATACCCGCTGAACTTAAGGGCGTAGTGTTTTCCTTCTTCCAGCCCTTCCACTACGGAAGTGATGGTCTCTACGGGGCAACAACAATTTACCGTGGGACCGTCATTCTCAAAGACATAATAGGTAATGATGTTGCCATCCATGGTGACTTCGCAGCCAATGCCTCCATGTGTGATGGAGCAGTTCATCAAAAAATTGTTGATGATAACGCGTAACCCGCCCTTCTCGTATTTAAGGGTGATCGTCGACGGCTTATCCCCATAGGTGGACTTTACTCCGGCGTTTTTTGCGCATCCGCTGTCCTCGAACCTGGTGTTTTGAAGGGTACATTCTCCTCCGGGTTTGTTACAGGGTTTGTTACAGGAAAAGATTGCGCAGGCAATCAGCAGCAAAGATAAGGTCTTCTTCATATAAAAGGTATGTTTTAGGTGTTACTGAATAGTTCTATTTTTTACGTTCTCTCCGATACAATCCATCAAAAGTTGCAATCTTGCACAAAGTTACAAAAAAAAGTATTGCCGCATATTCTAAGACCTTAGAATACGCGGCAAGCTAAAAGCCGTAAAGCGGCCTCCTACTCCGCCAAGCAGCTGTCCATCATCCGTTCAATGCCGGGCTTGTCCAGGTGCTGGCCAATGAAGACGATTTTCTGCATGCGGTCGCCGTACTCTTCGGTCCAGTCTTCGCGCAGCTTGCGGTCTCGCTCCATCATCTCGGCCAGCTCGTCCGGGTCCATGGTGGCGAACCACAGGCCGCAGTCCTTCAGGGTCTTCTGGCGGCCGGCCTGCTCGAAGAGATAGCACTTGTCAATGTCGTTGGAGAAGTAGCACAGGCCCTTGGCGCGGATAATATTGGAAGGCCAGTACTTGGCCACCATATTGTCGAACTTGTTCAGGTCGAAGGCCGGACGGCGGGTGTACACGTAGGTGTCGATGCCGTACTCGAGCGCTTCGCCCTCGGCCTCCTCTTCCTCGTCCTCGCCTTCGATGGCGGCGATCCAGGCGGCAGAGGTGGCCACCTCGTCAAAGCGGAACATGCCCGTATAGATGAGCTCGTCCAGGTCTACGTCGCCGTAGTTGCACTCCAGCACCTTCGCGCCGGGGTTGATGCTCTTGACGATACCCTTGAGCTTGCCCATTTCATCGGCCGTCAATTCATCGGCCTTATTCAGCAGCACGATATTGCAGAACTCCAGCTGCTCGATCACCAGACGCTCGAGGTCGTCGTCGCCGATGTCCTCTTTCTCCAGCGCGGCGCCGCCGTCGAACTCGTCCTTCATGCGCAGGGAGTCCACCACGGTGGCGATGCAGTCTACGTACGGCACGCCGTCCATCACCGACTGCGGGGCCAGCGCGGGCATGGTGCTCACGGTCTGGGCAATAGGGGCCGGCTCGCAGATGCCGCTGGCTTCGATGACAATGTAGTCAAACTTGCCGCCGCGGGTAAGATCGGCCAGCTGGGCAACCAGGTCCATCTTCAGCGTGCAGCAGATGCAGCCGTTCTGCAGGGCCACGAGAGAGTCGTCCATGCCGCCCACGACGCCGCCCTTCTCGATGAGGCTGGCGTCGATATTCACCTCGCCGATGTCGTTCACGATCACGGCGAACTTGATTCCTTTCTTGTTGGTGAGAATACGGTTGAGAAGGGTAGTCTTACCGCTTCCCAGATAACCGGTGAGCAGAAGCACCGGCACTTGCGGTTTATTCATTTTAATTTCCATAATCTCTTAAAAGTTAAACGCGACGCCCAGGTTAATCGTATTGGCCAGGATAGGGGAGGCGGTCAGATAGCTGGCCTCCACGCGAGTGTGGCCGAAGCGAAGCCCCAGACCCACCCCCAGGTGCGAAGGGATGACAGCCTTCTCGCTGGCGTAGCGGTATCCCGCGCGCGCGTATACAACTTGATTGTAGGCGTACTCCGCGCCGAGCGTCGCCGCGAAGCTGCCGTCGAAGTTATACTCACCGTCCAGCAGGACCTCGACGCTGTGCTCGGCCGTCAGGGCGGGCTTCCACGCAAGGCCGCCGTGCGCATAGGCCGGCTGGCCGTAGAAGTCGTCGGACCCCTTGACTTTATTGCCGATGTTGCCGACGCCCACCGCAGCCGACAGCGCCGGCGTAATGCGGCCGATGACCGTAAGGTCGAAGCTGTAGCCGTTCACGCCAGCCTCGCGCGTAAAGCGCTGCGTGGCATATCGCGCATTAAGGCCGATGCTGACAACCTCCTCGATATTATAAGCAAGGCCGATGGCAAGCAGCAGGTCGTTGGGCGTGTAAGTGCTCTGCGTACCGGCAGTACCCATCTGGTAGGCCCCGCCGAGTGCCACGGCAAAGTTGCCGAAGCGAAGGCCCGCACCGGCGTGCAGGTTGGTTGACTTGTCCACCTCATTATTCAGCTCCCAGAGCTGCATACCCACTCCGGTGTACACCTTACCCTGCTGGAAACCCAGCTGGGCAGCGTTGCCGAAAGCGCCGTGCCAGCTGCTCTGCACGCTGGCAATCCCGGCGCCGGCCATGGCCGACGTACGGGGGTTACGGTCTATACGTGTAAAGGACAGTGCGTTTTGTGCATTGCCACTCAGGGCAAAAGCCGTCATGAGAAGAAAAGCGGCTATTGTATTGCGAATTCTCATAGTCATAGCGTGCAAAGATGGTCATAAATGCCCGGATTACCAAAATATTTTTTGCAAAAAGCGAAAAAGTGTTTATCTTTGCAGTCCCGAAATTTTGGGAAGTCAAACTGGAGAGATGCTCGAGTGGCTTAAGAGGCACGCCTGGAAAGCGTGTATACTCCAAAAGGGTATCCCGAGTTCGAATCTCGGTCTCTCCGCAAACCAACATTCACAGCCAGCTGCGCAAGCAGTTGGCTGTTTTGGTTGTCCGGGGCCTGAAAGCTCGCTTTCAAGGCCCCGGACGGCCAAAAGAGACATAAGGTCCGTCAGGGCCCTGGCTGTGAATACTTGGTTTGGTCACCATTAAGGAGCCCCAAGAGATGCCGGAGCGAAGCGACGGAATCTCGGTCTCTCCGCTCTATTTTTGGCTAAAAACCCCTTCTGATACATTTAGGAGGGGTTTTACTGTTGCATATCTCGCTGAGTATTATTATCTTTGGTCCCCAACAGGTTAATAGGTATATAGCAATGGAAGGTATTCTCCAGAACAAACATCCCTACGAGACTCCTAAAGTGCAGGTTGTCAATTTGATCGAAGAAAACAGCATTCTTGCCCTCTCCGATTATTGGGCCGAGCCACTAGACTAATGCATCGTCGGTAATCGCCCCGACCATGCCCCCTTCGCCGCTTCGCACCCAAACCCTCCCCTCGGGGGAGGGATTTTTACGCGCCGGGGTGTTTCTTGTAAGTGCTTGGTAATCATTGATTTGATAGAACTCCTCCCGGCATTCTGACCGGGAGGAAAATGCGTTAATTATTGATAATGAATATGTTAAATAAAACGGCATAAACAGGGCACCGCCGGCCCTCGACGACGAAGAGGGCCGGCTGCGGACAGGGCCCCCAGGCTCCGGAAAAGGGCCCAGGGGCCCTGCCGCTGCCCACCGGGACGGGGAATGTTTGCCGCGTTGACAAAGAATCGGCATTCTACGGCACCCTGGCTGTCAACGCGGAAGCAAAATCGGCCCTTCGGAGCAAAAGCGTTGCCGCGTCGACACAAAATCGGCCTTCTGTGCAATCTACGTGTCAACGTGGCATAGGAATTATGGTTGTCCGGCCGCGGGGGATTAGACCAACCTCAATTCCTTGGCCATGGAGATGAGCTCGGCGGTGTTGGAGGCGTCGAACTTGGCAAGCACTTTCTTGCGGTACCAGCGGATGGTCTCGCCACTCAGGCACAGGGCCTGCGCGATGTCCAGCGTGGTGTAGCCCTTGGAGAGCAAATCCAGAATGTCTTTTTCCCGTTGGGAAAGGGTGACTCCGTCTTTTTGTGGCGGAATCTCGTCCAGCACTTCCTCAATGAGTTCAGTAACTTCCTCTTTCTCCTGGCGTGTTTTCCGCAGGCGGCGGGTGACAAACAGCAGGATTATCAGGAGGATGACGAGAAGGATGCTGGCTGCCAGCAGCAGGGCCAGCTGCTCCTTCTGGCGGGACAGAACCTTGTCAATGAATTCCAGGTTTTCGCGGCGGAATACGGGGGAATCGTCCGGGTGGGCGACGAAGTAGGCGTTTACGTCGCGCAGGTATTTCAGGGCTTTCGCCATCGGCCCTTTTTCCGCGTATAAGCGGCCCAACCCTTTGTTGGCATAGGTGATCATAAGGGAATCGGCCGATGCCTCGGCGTAGCGGAGGGCCTTTTCATACGCGGCCTCCGCCTTGCGGTATTCCTTTTCGCCCATCCAGGTTTCGCCGATGTTGTACCAGAGGACGGTGTTGCTCTCGTTCCAGCCGTATTGGTCGAAGATGGCTCCGGCCTTCGCATAGTAGTCCATGGCGGCCGGGATGTCACCCATTACATTGTGGAGATTTCCCAGCGTCCCGTACAGGAGGGAACGGTCGTTGTCAATCCCGGACTGGGTATAGGCGCTCGGGTTATCCGGGCCGGGAGCATCGGGGGACATCCGTTCCAGGTGCTCCAGCGCTTTTCCGTAGTAGAACATGGCGCTGTCGTACTGCTCGGCTCCGTAGAAAACCTGGCCGACGAAACGGTAGGCGTCGAAACTGGCATCTTCCCACTTCCGGGGCACGCTGATGGAAAGGGCTTTCCAGGCATAGAATGCGCATTTCTCCCCGTTGAGATTCTGCCAACCCATCATCAGGTCCCGGTAGGCCCGGTTCAGGGCGAGGAGTTCTTCTTCGCTGGCGCGCTCGATGGCGTCGGGGGTCCACTTGGCGACAACTCTCTCCAGAGAATCCAGATTGAATCCCCGGAAATCCGTGTATCCGTAGGAAACGGCGCTTGCCGCCAAAAGTGAGAGTAACAGGCTGAATAGCTTCTTTTTCATAGAGCAAAAATAGTAAAAATGAGTAGAAACCACCCTTTTGAGTGGTGTTTTTTACTGGGATTTAGGCGAATTTTGCGTCAGAATCAAAATTCTAGCCCGTATGAAAAAACTAATCACCGCAGTCATGGTAATGCTGCTGACGGCCCTCGCCGCCAACGCGCAGAACTTCTTCAAAAATCTTGGAGAGCGCGTAAAGAACTCTGCTCAGAACAAGGTGGAGAATAAAGTGGAACAGAAGGCCGATGAGGCCGTAGACAAGGTGTTGGACAAACTCTTCAATCCGAAGAAGGAAACCGCACCCGAGACCGTAGCGCAGCCGCAGCCGGCCGAGACGCCCCAGCCTGCCCCTGAAACCCAAACCGTAAAGAGTGTGCAGACGGCCTATGCCAAGACCGACTTCGTCCCCGGTGACGAGATCTTCTTTGAGGACAACTTCGAGAATGAGCGCGTCGGTGAGTTCCCCCTTCGCTGGGAACTGCTGGATGGTTATGTGGAGACCGCTTCCCTGGAAGGTCGGAAAGTGCTGGCTTTCACCGACAACGGGCAGGGGCAGGTCATCCCCAACATGACGAAGAAATGGGACTGGCTGCCCGATGTGTTTACCCTGGAGTTCGACCTTTTTCTGGCGCCCGTGGTGGATGACGGTGATCTCTCGGCCCTGACGTACCACGTTTCCTTCGGCGACCGGGGAGACGCTTCTTATTACAACGCCAGCAGCGGGGT
>Ga0265300_10000781_pt1 | contig 32482 bp, 52 predicted proteins | sample AusTroGonzalo_MG_FD_193482 | JGI IMG/M metagenome (GOLD analysis project Ga0265300, IMG submission 193482) | Bovine rumen microbial communities from tropical cattle in Woodstock, Queensland, Australia - Gonzalo_03 | ecosystem: Host-associated > Mammals > Digestive system > Stomach > Rumen ...
TATAGGTATGAAAAAGAACATCCTTTTTAAGCAAATTTCAATTATAGACCTATTCATATATAGCGTTTACTACGTTAGTGTTGGTCTTTTCCCTTCTCTCAAAAAATGCCGCCTTACCGGGTTGTGCCGTTATGGCGATGGCGGTTGCTATTTTGAGTAGCGGCTTTGCCTATCTTTATTCCTAGTCCACGCAAATCATCTAATTTTGTTTTTGTATCTATCACAGCTTGTGGCCATTTTTGCGCCTCTTGCTGTGCCTTCCTATCTTTTACTATCTCAAGTACATAGGCGTTTATTTGCGTGGGTGTTAAATCTTCTACTTTAACGCCAAAATACTCGTTTATTGCTTTGGCAACCCCGCCGAAACCTGCGTTAGTTTTGGTAGCGACGTGATTGCCTTGTAAAAATTTCCTAATATCCTGTCCAGGTCATTTACACAATAAACCGCTAACAAGAAATCGGCAAATTCTGCTAGTGTTACCTGGTCCGGGTCTATATCTTCCCCCGGTACGCAAAACTTCAATAACTGCGGCAATTTAATAAGTAGTAATCTATTAAAAGCCACTAAATCCGCGCTTGCTAGTTGGATAATCTCTTTTGCGTTGCCTAACGCCGCTAAAAGCTCCACCGCTTGCGCTAGTTTGAGGGCCTTAATCACTACCGGCTTTCCACCGATAGTGATTTTGGCCTCTTTGCTTTTCAAAGCATCTGTAATATCAAGTTCTTTTTTGCTAGTTCTAAAAAGAAACATAATTAGCTCTCGCTTTCGTCGCTCTCATCGGTTACGGTAATACCGATATAGTCCGGGTAGTCCGGGTCCGGGCAGTGAATAAGTTTGCCTTCAAGCGTCGGGTTTTGCATATCCGTACGGCTCAAAGCTAACTCGCCAGTTCCGGCAAAGGACACTTTTTCAAATTCAAAGGTACGGGTTACAGGTTTAGTACCCACAACAGGCCCTTCGGTTTCTACCCATACGGAGTAATAAGCTTCTTTTAAGAAAGACGCTACTCCGGCATTGTCAAATTCTACTTGCAAAGCTAAAGCCAGGTTGTCTAGCGTGATAGATGCAAGCGGAATAGATAGGTTCAAGTTTACCGCCGTTGTAATTTCCCGGATCGGGGTTGCGCTTTGGTCTACTTGAATGAGGGCTTTTTCAATGGCCCCGCTAATGGTTACTCCACCATTGGTAAAACCAATATCGGTGGCTTCTTGTTTCGTGCTACCATAAGGCGCAATTAAAACTTTCTTTGCGCTAGAAAGCACGATATTTTTACATTCTGTCTTAGTCGGCATTTCTTTTCTCCTTGCGCCATTTACGCGCATTTTGTAAATCTAAAATCAAAACTAACTACTTTCTCTTTGGCTTGTTCCGTATCGTTTGCAAAGTGGTTGGATACGCTTGCATATACGGCGTGTGCCTCGCGGATTATTATCCCGTTTGTGGTATCTTTCAAAAAGAAATCGTCATATTTATTCAAAAGCTCATAAAAACGGTTGCGTATTTTTTGCGCTGTCTTTTCCGTCTTAGCGTAAATTTCAAATGTCAAATTCTGCGTAAAGTCCCACGGGTTACTAGTTGGACTTGTAGGGCTATCCGCGCTCATTACTACGCAAGGCAAATCGGTTACTTGCCCAACATCCGGGTAGATATTAGCGGGCTTGGTTTGTGTAGCGCCTGTAAGCTCTGCAAGAGTGCTATCCGCTTTTAAGTATTTCAAAATAATGTTTTCTATCATTTGCCACCCGCTAACGGCTTATAGTATTGGTCAAAGTACGTAATTAAGCGATCTGCTGTTACTAAATCTTTTATGGCCCATAAGAACGGTCTAATACCGTCGTCATTTTTTCCCTGTAAGTATTTGGCGTATTCTATTGGGTTTCCCATTACACCACTACCTATTTCGCTCTTTACATCACGCTTATGTGCGGTAATCTTAAAACCGATACTTTCCTGCAATCGGCCTGTATGTTTGTATGGCATATCTCCCTTTGGCGATGTTTGATAGCCACCTTTTTTAAGCCCACGTCTGCCGCCATAATGCGCGAGCCCTCTTTTAAGTTTCATTACCGCTTGAGTAGAGAGCTTTGTTTGCGCTTTCTTCATAGCTTCCACAGCGCGTTGCGGCTCTTGAGCTAGTTCCTTTTCTAACTCGTCAAATCCGCCTAGCGTGATAGTAATTGTGTTAGCCATTTACGTTATACCTCTCCAGGTCTAGGCGCGTGTATCGGTTCCTTCCACCCATATCTATAATTTCACGCACCCGGTATTTATTCCCACGCACTTCTATTACTGTTTCCATTTTGGTAATGGTTACACTTGGCGGGAACATATACAAGCGGTCGCTGTTATCTTCTTTTGCTAAACGGCTTGTACGGTCCAACCCACCGCCACTATGCTGTAAGGCACAGGGCACATTTTGCGCTACTGCGGTCTGCGTAAATAACTCCTCTCCCGTTTCATCGTCAATAGATTTAACGCGGTTGTATATGGTGCAGGTATCATTTAACAGGCCGCCAAAGCTCATAAGTTTAGTCCGTCCAACATCCCTGCAATTTCGGCAGGTATTCCACTATTAGCCGCAAAGCTACCCTTCGTATAGGAGTAGTCCCCCAAATGCTCGCTTTGGAAACCTGCGGCATAGGCGGCGTTGTATTTGTATTTCAAAAGCTCTTGGGCGGCTTCTTGCAAAACAGCCGGAACTTCCGTCCAAGTGCTATATAATCCCGCGTTATATGTAATCTTCACAGCCGCTACTGCGGAAGGCAAAAAGTGCTTGCAACCAAACGCCCAAAACGTAGGCAATAGCTCAATAGTAAACTCCCCACACGCTAAGTAAGATGTGTCTTGTTTGTATTGTCCGTCAGAAGTAATCACTTCTAACTCGCTAACCGTATTTATAGGCGCATAATGCGGCTTAATTACCCGGCTAAACGGGTAAGGAATAGTAACCTTTTCCCCGGAAAAATCTTGCTTCTTTAGCACTAAGCCAAGATAGCTTTGCAACATACCGATAATTGCCGCACCTTGTTGGGTGGCTACGGCATTATCTGTTGTGCCTGTTATAGCTTTAACTACTTCTACGGGGATTAGGTTATAGTCCATTATTTCTTTCCTTTCTTAACTACTTTGCGCACTTTCTTTGCGGGTACTTCTTCTACTACTGGCGCAGTAACTACCGGGGCCGCTACCGGGGCCACGTATTCGGTAGATACAATAAAATCTTTGTACTTTTCGGCATCTTTACCGTTGAAAGACACCACAAGCCCTTTGCGGTATCCGTTAAATTCTTTGACTACTTTGTATTTTTTGAGGTCAAACATTTTTTAGCTCCTTTGGGGTTGGGGCGTGGGGACATTTCGTCCCCACACTTCCCCTAGCGCGTACTAGCACCGCGCCATTAGATAATTAGCTTTCGCTGTCGCTTTCGCCCAAGTCGGCTTTGGCCCATACAGACCCAACAACCGAGATGTCGGCACGAAGTTCAAACAGATACGCTTCTTTGTTCTCTTGGAACAGTTGATGCGTAGTGCCGCCGTCCGTGATGTTGGCTTGGTCGCTGTATTTAACTTGGATTTCGTTGCGAGGCGAGAAGATAACGGTTTTCATATCGCCGAACAAGGCAATACCGTCGCCGATGAGTTCGGGGTCTACCGCTACTACGTCGCTACCGTCAATTCTCATTACACCGTTTTCATAGGTCAACCAAGACGGTGCGCTCAAGCGAGCGATGGACGCTAATTGACCATAGAGAGAGGTTTCAATGTAAAATTTACCGTTTGCACGATATTGGTACGGAATGGCCCATTTCAAGTCAGCTACTTTGTTGATAGCAGTTACAGAAGCGGGCGTTACAATGCCGGAAGCATTGACAATACCGGGGTGGTTGGTAATCCCTTGGAATAACCATTTGTTAAGTTGAATGGTAAACTGAGGGCCAACGATAGCAGGCAAATAGTCCGGTAAGTAAATTCCGGCATCTTCTGCGAGTTCGCGGGTCCACACTACAAGGGCGGTTAGTTTTTCAAGTTTCTGTTCAATCAAGCCAAAGGCAGGATTAGACAGGGTTTTTTGTGCGCCTTCTGCGGTTACGTTCACAGCAGGGCGAGAAACTAACTGCGGGATATGACGTTCGTTGCCAAAAGAGCCCCAGGCGATGCGGGTAGCGTCATTGACAAAAGCAGGATATTGTGCCAAGAAATCAAAGAGTTGAGGCAAGAAATCCTGCGGCACTAAATAAGAGCCAGTGGTCGCGTCCGTAGAGAGGGCGGCTTTAGCACCGTATTTAGCGGCTTTTACTTGGCCCAAAAAGTCGCGGAAGTTTTTGTTGGTTTCCGTTTTATCGGCTTTTTTGGCGGCAGGCGCAAAGTTTACCGGGTGCGCATTTTTAGCGGCGACGGCTTCGTCTAACGCTTTTTGCGCGGCGGCTTGCGCGTCTTGGTAAGCTTTTTTGGCGGCTTCAGCTTCGGCTTTCGCTTGTGCGGCTTCGGCTTTGGACGCTTCTAAACCTTCCAAGAATTTATCCATTTTGGCTTCCAGCCCGTTATCGGCGGGCGCAGTAACCGTGTTGGTTTCGTTATCCATTATTTATGCTCCTTGCCCGATGTTGCGGGCTTTTGGGTTTTTACTTCAAAATCTTTTAGCTTCTGCGTTAAGCTAAAGGTTTCTAATTTCTTGTATAGGGCCGAATAGTCCGGGGTTTTTACTTCCTGTACTTCGGCCTGTTTGGGTTCTTCTTTCTTAACTTGTTCAAAGGTTGCGTAGGTATCGGCAGGGATGGTTACTAGCGAAATCTCAAAGATTTTAGCTAGGGTTAAGTGAGCCGGGTTTTCCATATCCTCATACAGCCAAATACCGCCGATAGATACCGTTTTCAAAATCTTTTCGCGGATAAGCGTGCGCACGTGTTCCATAATAGGCAAGTTGCTTTCGGTTATTTCCGCTTTGAAAAATAAACCTTTCTCGTCCTCGCGTATTTCGGTACACATACCCGCCAGGTTCTTTACTTCGGCCTCGTGGTCTAATAAGACAACAGGGTTGCGTAAATACTCTTGCAACTCATATACGTACGAACGCCCAAACGGAGTAGGAATATCCCCATAACGGTCAGCCACTCCTTTGGTATTCGCATAGCCGGAAATAATAACCTTTCCGTCTTGTTGTTCGGCTTTGAAATCAGTTAGTGTAAAAGTCTTGTTTCCTTTAATTTGCTTTACTGGCATAATTATTCCTCGTCTAATACAACTGGGTAAGTGTCGCACAGGCAGTTTATATCCTGGTCGGCTGTGCCAAATTGACCGGGCGCATCGGCTTGTTGCCCCGTTACAGGGTTTGTAAATTTATCTTCCATACGCACCTCTTGCCCGTCCATTTCTAAGTGGCCTGGGTGGTGGTCGCTTACGCCCATTGTGGTTATCCACCCTTTGCCTGTTACAAAAGGCGTGCTGCGGTAGGTTTCTAACTGCGCCTCGCTAATAGTAGCGCGTGTTTCTGTTTGTACAATGGTTTCTACGCGGTCTAAAATGCTTACTTTTGCGCCCGTTACGTTTTCGGTTAGCAACGTGGGCTCGTACCCTTCCGCGCTAAAGAATTGCAAAATGATGTTGTTTATTTCGCGGTTAGATAACCCACGATCTACACCTAGCTTGACAATTTCTTCAATGCGCTTAAACGTGGTTTCTTCAATGCTACCCGCCCATAATAATGCGTGTTGTTCGGCCCAGTATTGTACGCGGTCTTGCATAGCTTTCTTATCAATAAACTGATAATCCTTTTTAGGTGCTAAGCTCTGTAAATAAGCGGTTTCAAAATCTACCCCCGCTTGATATATTTCAGCCATAGCAGGTACTTTTACGGTAAGCAATAAATCTTCTTGCGCTTTGCGGCTACCAAAACAGGCGTTATAACTAAACAGGGTTTCTGCGTTATCTTTTACCCACGCTCCGGCAATATCGGCCTGTAATTTGAAATGGCTTTCAATGCTACGCCGCATTACTTCGCTTTGTTTCTCAATAAGCGAAAACTTGTCTAATTTGTGTCGGCGCATTTGAGCAGGGGTCGGTCTAATAGCACGCGCACGCTTTGCGCTCTTAGTATCTTGCGGCTTTGCGTTTAGTCCAAAGGCCGAAAGGATAGGAGAGGGCGGCTCATCCCCACCGGGTACATCCTTAAAAGGTAACCCAAGCGCGGTGCGTACTTCGTTTACAGGCCAAATTTGCGTGAGTGTCTGTGCGGCACGTCCTAATTCTTCCCAGTTCGGCTCTAGTGCTTTTACCTTGCCAAAGTCATACCAAACATATACTTCCTCATTCTTGTAGAACTCCGGCACTAACTCCTCACTAAATGCGTCTGCAAACAAGCGCATTAGCGGTATTACGTTGGTTTCATAGAAAATCTTTTGCTGTTCTTTGGTATTAAACTGCGGGGCAAATTCAAACAAGCCCACCATAGCAGGTGGCACACCGTAAATAGAAAGTATTTGCTGTTGGTGGAACTTTAACCCCTCGCCATATTCCATATCTTTGTGCGAGGTCTTAAAGCTCTCAAACTTACCGCCTTTGGTTAAGAGCGCGGTGCGGTGCGCTTTCTCAGGCCCTTGGTTTTGGTCATTAAAGAAACGTAACAGTTCTTGCGCTTCGTGGTCCGTAATGCGTGCGCCGTCCGGGTAGGTAATCTGCCCGCCGATGCTTGCCCCATTTCTAAAGAAAGAGAGGTTAAACACTTTGGCGGCGTTCATAATATCGCTGTCAATTTTAGAGCGCAAGGCACGGCTTTGGCCCATAAATAGATTTAGCGCGTTACCCTCATAGACGTGTATAATATCCTCTTTTGGTACTGTATAAGTGCCTTCCACAGTGCTAATAGAATAGGCGCGTGGATAGCCGTATAGGTCAAGTATGGGATATACGCAAGGTTGCGGGATAGGGATTAGTTGAGTAGGTCTGCCATGGCTGTCGCGTTGGTCTTTTAATATGTAGCAGTTACCAAACACAAGAATTTGGCTAATGATAATTTGCTTAAATACGTTTTCATTAAAATATGGCGTGGGTTGATAGAGTAAGTCAAGCAAGGCATTTACACCTTTGCGCTCGTAATCTATTACGGAGCCATCGTTTTGCTTTAGCTGTAATTCCCCGTTACACGCGGCGGCTACAATAGCACGTAAAGCGGCATCGGCAAATCCGTTGCGCTCTTGTTCGCGCATATTCTGCCCGGCAAGCGTAATCCAACCGCGCGGGCCTACTTCCCCGCCAAATCCAAATAGTTTTTTTGCGTAACTTTTAATCGTCTTAAACATAAAAAGCTTTCGTTCCTGCGTTCTCGTCAAAGTATTGTGTGGCGTATCTTACCGCCGCTATGCCGTCATCGTGTTGCTTATCCGGCTCTAATTTGTCTAAATACTGCCCTGCCAGGTTTTTCTTCCACTCGTACTCGTCAAACTCGCTTTGTAAGTTCTTGCTATCCTTGTGGATGTAAATCTTATAGTTTTGCAGTATGTTTATTGTCTTTACCACTTCTATTTTCTTAATGCCTTCTATGCGCTGATAACCTTTAGCAAAGATTTCATCTATGCGGTCCGGCTCTGCGCTGTCGGCAATAATAGAAAGGTCTTTATTTACGCCTATTGCGTCCATTAGGGCTATTAGCTCGCCATTGTTTATGTGGTTCTTATAAATGACCTCACGCAAATATACTTCGTTATCACGGAAACTACACTCAATAAGTGCGGTAGCGTGGTTCCACCCAAAGTCTAGGCCATAGATAACTTGGTCATAGCTCTTGGGTGCGCTTGCGTCATCGTACAGTTCCCACTTGTCAAATACGCGCCCTTCATTTATGCCCCATTGGTTTAGTACCAACATTTTGTACATACGCGGGTTTGTTTCTTTCATAGCCAAAATGGAACGTATATATTCCTGGCTTAGAAATGGGTTATCTTTGTACGTACTCTCTATTAGGCATACGCCTTCTTGCGGTAAGAGCTGTGTCTTTATCCAACCTCTAGCGTCGCCGGGGTTTAGGGAAAGTATTATTTGGTTATGTTCCCAACCGCCCACGCTTTTGCCGGATAGACGTGTTTGCAAAAAGCTAAAGTCCTCATAAGTAAACCCTGTTGCTTCTTCCATCCAAATTAGGTTAAACTCCGTCGACTTAATCTTCTCTATATCGTCTAGCCCAAAAAACTGTATCGTGCTTTTGTTAAAGTTCCCGTCGCCTTGGTCATAGGTATAGTAGCGTTCCGTCTTGTTAAAGTTGGCCTCGTGCCAGGTATCAAATTCACTTGCTACTTTGATAAATGGCCTTACTACCGAGTTGGTAAGCGTACTTGCTACTTTCCTACATATCCCAATGGCTATGCCGGGGTACTCTAGCGCATAAGCATTGATACATTGAGCTATGCTATAACTCTTACTTGACCTTACACCGCCTACGTTCACTACAATAGGCGCGGTGTTGTGGTAATTCTTTTCAAAGACCTGTGTTACTTGTATCTGCGAGGTCTGCATAATGGCCCCGCTATTTTTTTAGTACAAATTCAAATTTTCTCGGCTCGTTCACAGTTAGGTCTAATTGTTCCTTTGGCATAAGTCCTAACAGTTTGAGCAATAGTTCTAGTAATCTTGGATCGCCCTTTACTACGCCTTGTTTAAGTGCGGTTGCTACTAGCTCTAGTGGTACGTCTTTTTCTAATAGCTCTTGCAAAGCTTTATCTTTGCGCTTTTTATCGTTTCCCTTTTTAGCCATTTCAGCCGCGTTTCCAGCCGTAAATCGGCTTTTAATACCCAAAGCTACAATGTTTGGGTTGCCACGTTTTGCCATAGCGCGGCCTCACTTTGTAAGAGGAAAGCACAAATGGCGGCCTTTGCAGGTCGCTTTTTTGAGGGCAGAATTAAGTTTTTGTAGTGTGCCCATTGTTCCCCTAGTTTGGGGTTACCGTAGAAAAGGCGGGCATAAAAAAAGGGTCAGCCGCCTACGAGCGCGTGGCTCGCAAACACTTAACCTTGTACCTAGTAAATCTTATCGTCAACCTATTTGTCAAGTAAAAAAAAGACCTACGCGTTTAGACACTTTTGCGTAGGCCCTAGAATAGTTGTAACTGCGCTTGTTCGGCCTTTAGTCTTTCCACACTTTTGGCCCAATACTCCGGATCTTTTTCAATGCAGATAAATCTGCGTTTTAACCTATGGCACGCTATTGCGGTAGTGCCAGAGCCGGAAAATGGGTCAAGTATTAAATCGCCCTCTTTGCTATATTCCAAAAGTTGCTTTTCAATTAGTTTTAATGGCTTTTGCGTAGGGTGGAAACGCTTACTGTCTTGTGGCGCAAATTCCCATAGTTTTGCGTTTTTGTTGCAACTTACCCAGGCATACTCTGCCATAGCCATACTAAAATTTTCGCTTATTGTTAGTTTTTTCCAAATGTTAAAGCAACGTGTTGGCGGTAGATTAAAGTAATTTCCACCCCAAATAATCTGCTCTTTTGATACTCTAAAAATCTCGTCAAAATAACTTTGGTCCGGGGCAATATCCCAATGCGTTATATCTGCATTTTCAAAGACACCCCCTTGTTGGCTGTACTTCTTTTTCCCGTGCCAATCCGTCCTGTTTATTGCCCTGTACTTTTTGAAATACCCTCCTCCCGTCCGCGCTACCGATATGGTATTTGTCAAACCGCCCTCCGAAACGGCTTCTTTTACGGCATTTCCACAAATCGCCCCCCCCCCCGTATGGTGGGTCGGTCAAAACTAAATCTATGGCCTTATTTGGAAGTTCTTTTAACACTTCCATACAATCGGCGTTTATTATTTTCCCCTCTAAATCTTCTAGCTTGTACATATTAAACCCCTAAATAAAAAACTTTTTGTCTATTTTTGGCACTCTTTCAAGCCAACCCGCTTTGTTTATTGCGTCTATAACTTGCGCCGGAGTTATACTGCTCATGCACTTTGCGCCACATGGCAGGTTAGATTTAAGCGCATATAACCGCTTGGCGGTCTTATTGCCCCACTCGTAACAGGGCGTGCATACATTTGCGCTTATGTTCAAGTTAAAACTACGCCCTTGGTTTTGCACAGCTGTCGGTCCAAATAGCACCACAGAGCGTTTGCCTAAATGTTGCGCCAGGATAGGCAGGCCGCCTTCCATATCCACGTGAAATAACCCGCGCCGCATAACCTCTGCGCTTTGCGTGATAGTTAGCTTGTTGACTAGGTTTATTGCGCCTGGTATAACCTCGCAACCCGGACCGCCGCCTATTTGCACGCACGGAACGCCTATTCTAGCTACAAATTGCGCCCAGTACTCTTTGGGCCAACTCTTTAGGCATACATACCCCGGCTTGCCGGATAACGTGCCATAACCCGTGTTAAATGTGATGTAACGCTCCGGCAGTAGTATTCCTAGTGGCATACGATACTGTGGCAACGGTACGCACATTTCAAAGCTATAATCAATCCCCGCGTTTTTGGCTATGTTTTGGTCTAATTCGTCTAGCTCGCACGTTTTCGGCAAGTCATAAAAGCCAAAGTTCCTATATGCCACTAACCCGCCAAATTCGCGCCTAAATAGCCCCATCCTAAAGCCCATACCTTGGAACATCCAACCGTGCTTTTCGGTATATACAGCTATGTTTTCGCGCGGTATATTCTTTTGCTTGCAATAGGCCACCAAGAAGGCACGCTGATTTAGCGCGTCGCCCATACCGCAAATAGAACTGGCGCGGGTTATCATTAGTTTTGCTCCATTGTTTGTAGTATTTTTTCGGTTGTTTGCTTAACCGGGCCGATAGTTTCGCCATTATCTAGCGCAACAATACTGCATTTTTGGCTTTTTCCGTCTTTGATATAGTTTTGGTTTCTTATAGTAACTATTCTATTCAAGTTCACAATTATCACGTTGCCACCGAAATCATTAACTGCAATAAACATTGGTTTCATTTCTCCTCCGCGTATTTCTTCCTTAAAAGCTGATAATTCACAATAGCCCTAAAATTATCGTTTGTAAACCTTCGTAAATCGTTTTGGCACTCGTAAGCGTGTTCTTTGCTATCTATCTTATAGTTAGTTTCTACAAGCGCATTTTGGAACTTATTACAGCGGTCCGCAAAGCAAATAAAATACTCATAGATCACCTTCTTTTTACCTTTCTTTGCCTTATACTCTACTTGTTCTTCCATTCGTCATCTCCTTCAAATAAAACCATATCACTAAACCAACTAAGCAAGATAACCACAAGCATTACTGCCATAAAGCACCCTGCAAAAGCTAGTCCAAAATATATTGCGTAGTTCATTTATCATCTCCTTGTGATAAAAGTGCATTTAGTGCGGCTTCGGCAGACCAACCACGCCTAAACCTATATAGCAAAGTGTTGTAATTTATACCGAGTATTTCTGCCCATTCGGCTACACAATGGGTTTCGCCTTTATAAGTAACCAAACGATTATTCCGTTTGTTTCTTCCATTGGCTGAATGTGTAACCCAACGGCAATTAGTCGGCTCGTAGTTACAGTTATTATTTATTCTGTCTAATTCTAGACCTTCTTTATAGCCATTATCTTTTGCCCATTTGTAAAACTCTGTAAAACTTTTGTTCCATTGTTGGCATATTGTGATACCCCTACCGCCATAATGATTAAAACAGGGGTCTTTTTGATAAAAGCAACGAGATTTCATATTCGCCCAAACATCATATATTTTGGTGTTTTTCATCCCGTGCTGTTCTCTATGTTTTTCTTCTGCCATAACCTAACTCCTATTAAAAATCTTCTGCAACTTGGTCATATTTTCCTGTTTTCCATAATGGAACAAATGATTTGCAATCATCAGCGCAATCAATAATAATATGAGCAACTGTCCCATCGCTAGGCCAACATCTATCACATCTCGCACAAAGTGTTGATTTCATTTATTTACTCCTTTTATTCCAAGCGGATATGGCTGCTTTTTTGGTTGGTCCTGTTGAAACAGTTTTGCAATGCTGGCACATTACAACATATTCTGTTTCTCCATCCCAATCTGTTTGTGTAAATATATCCAATTCTTCATTTCCGCAATCACATTTTATCGGTTTTAATTCTGCTATACTATTTACCTCTTATCTTTTCCCACAATAAAATTATTTTTTCTATAACTTCCTGCGCAGGTACACACTTCACATCAAATTCGCATACCCAAGTTGGCATATTTTTCCCAATATGTTCAATCTGCTCTTTTGTAGGTTTCATACTATTTACACTCCTTTATAGGTCGCTCTGTGCAATAAATAACCTCGTGGCAAAAGTTACCATTTCTTATTTTGAAATCTTTTTGATGAACAAAGAAATGCTTTATTTTGGTATCTAGTTTTATTTCAAAATATCCTTGCCGTGTAACTACTTTCCCATTTACAGTATATCTGTATCCGTCATATACTTTTCCCTCTTGTTTATAAAATATTCTAAATACATATTGGTAATACAATTTTTTTCTTATTGGTATCATATCTCACTCCTTTACTTCCCGCAAGGGACACTGCGGATGCCTTTTGTTTTTTGAGCTTTTGGCATTATTACAATATGTATTTACTGTATTATTTGTCATATAGCAAGAATAATCTGTAAATCCATTTGACCATTTATACCATTTCTTAAATCTACACTCTAAACAACTTTTCGGCATATCCATATCTATTTTTACTGCCATACTATTTCCCATCCACTCCATCACGTTCAATTATTCGCACCAGTACAGCTATGGTGTCTAGTGCCTCGCCTTCTATTTCGGCCCAGGGTCGCACATCATTTACCGCCTTGGCTAGTTCCCCTAGTTCTTCTAATGCCAGTGGCATAGCCGCTTTTGGGCTGATTGCAAAGAATTTATGCTTGGCCCTGGCGTGTTCTACCGCCTTAATGATTTTGTTTAGTGTGGTCGGGTTCATAACTTCGGCTCCTGCGTTTTGTACACGGTGTATTTCATACAGCAAAGTGGGCACTCGTACACATCGTGTTCTTTACCCGTCCATTTGAGCTTTACTTCCCGCTTTTGGCAAAACTGGCAAATCATATCTTCCCTTCCTCCCGCGCTTGTTCAAACAAAAAGTCCTCGTGTGCCAAGCGGTTATCAATAATGGCCTGTTCTACCGCGTCATTTAAGAAGTCCTGCATACTTGCTAAAAACTCCTCCGTATCTACCTTGATCGGGAAATACTTACCCGTTTTGGCTTGAATGCTTACGCTAAGCACCCCTACTACGTACCCTTCTTCTACATCTGCATCTACTTCAAAAGGCATCCCTGCAAAGTCAAAGTTTAATATCATTTTTTACCCCCTTTTTTGTTCTTGTTCGGGCACCATGCTGGCACTCCGTTTTGTATGACTAACCTAGATGGCACTTCTTTCCCGGTTAGTTCGCATATTCCCATCGGATTATGCTTGCACACCTTGCACCCGTGCTCTTTGTGCGTGCGGTACAGGTTGAAATAACATCCCATTACTTTAACCTCCAATCCTTGCCTGAGATTTTGATTGTGTTTTTAGTCCCTACTAATCCAGCAATTCTGCTAGCGGTTCTGTCCCCTACTATTTCGCCTAGTTTTTCAATACTTACGTTTGAGGTTATCAACAGACCGCCCTTCTTGTATTGCCATCTGCGGTCCATAATCTCAAACAAAATTCCTTGCAAATAGTCGGTCATTTTTTCGCTACCTAAGTCATCAATTAGCAAAGTCATATCTGCACACGCTTTTATGGCCTTGCTTTCCTCATCAGTACGCTCAAAGCCGCGAAACCACCTAGAAATACGCGCCATTCTAACCACTTGCCCATAAATCGTATCACGCAAAACAGCTACTGCCGCGTGCGTTTTACCTGCTCCAGCAGGACCCCAAAGATAGTAATTCTCTTGCGGGAAATTATCTAGCGCTTTGAGTACGGCTTTGTTTTTGTAATTATCACGCGTAAAGTCCTCATACGCCCTCAAACCGCCCAAGCGTTTAATTTCCTTTTCGCGTATTCTTTCAGCAATACGCTTTTGTTCTTCTTTAGACAACTGCGAACGATAATACTCAGGGTCTGCTAGTTTAATCCTCGTTGCTAATTGTTCGCCCAAATCCCGCATATTTGCCCAGTTCTGGGTTACGGTTATAGTCTGTTCCTTCATTTTTCCCCCCTTCCTGTTTTGTGCGACGTGCCCAATTACGAACTGTCGCTTGCCAATCTTTCATTGGCGTATTACCTACCTTCCACCCTTTGCTTTCGTAAAAGTCATAGAAATTTTTAGCATCTACGACGTAATTGTTCGCTTGGCAATAGTTATCAATTTCCTGCAAAGTAGGTTTAACAAAGCGCGTTTTGTGTGCGGTTTGCGGTAGCTCTTTTGGCTTTTCTTCTGCTTTCTTTTTCCCGGCCCCGGCTCTATTACCGCCATAATTGCTACTAAAACCCTTGCAAACAATACTCTTTCTTAAAATTTCTATAACTGCTTTACTAATATCAGAAACAGAATTATATACAGAATTAGAAACAGAAACAGAAATATATGCGTTATCAAATTGATTTTCAATTTGATTGCTTTCTCTCTTTTCATTTTGATTATCAACTTGATTATCATTTTGGTTTTCAAATTGATTAAAAGCATTGTTCACTACATCTAATAGCACAATGGCCCTTTCTTTTTTGGGTAATTGGTTAATCAAATTGAGTTGCTCTTTGTAAATCCGGCAACAAACATTATTTGTTTTCATTTTGATACTCCCTAATTTCCTTTGCTACTTCCATTATGTGTTTGCATATCTTTTCAGCCATGCACTCATCAAACGAAATAATCTCTGGCTCTGTGTACATAGAAATGTCATCCATTATGCTTATTTCGTTTACTGCGTTCCTGTAAATTCTTATATTTCCTACTACTTTGTCTTTTGCTAACATTAGTTTGTCACTTCAACTGCCATAAAATTACCTACTTCTTGTCTATGGGCGTTTACAAACTGCTCTACTTGCGCCCAGGTGTCCCATAATAGGTACTCGTGCCCATATGCCCTTACTGCGTCCTCAAACTCGCGCTGTGCGGGGCTTTGGCGGCCTTTCCCGTTTGGGTTTTTAAGCTCTATGAAGTACACCTTATTTGGTAGTAGTACAATTAAATCACTCACTCCTGCGGTAAGCCCTTCCTTTTTGGCTAGGGCCGCCCGGCGTAGGGTTAGCCGCTGTCCGTTTGGTACGGCAAATACAAAATGCCCCTGTGATCGCAAGAAATGTACTACCCCTATTTGGAAGTTACTTTCAGAATGTATCATCCTTAAAAACCCCTAATACTTTTTGCAAGTCGCTTTTTCTACTGCCGATTTTTACAAACTGCTTGCGCTCATAATCACGCCCGGCCCGAAATGCGGCCCATACAAAAATTACTGCTAGTATTACTATTCCCAACATCTCACTCCTCCTATTTGTTGGGGGCGGAAGGAGGTAGCAACCGCCCCCGGTGTTATGTAGACGAGCAGTTTGTCTACGAAACTGTCTGCTCTGTAGTGGGCGGAGCTACATAGACCCCTAACTCCGTATTTGCCCACCTTATTACTTGATCCAAAAATCGGCTAAATTCATCTATCGTTGCCCCACTTTTGGACCGTCTTTGTTTCAATTGGTGTACGTACTGTACCCCATCCTTCCCTATCCAAGAAACCGTTTTTACTGTGCTAAAAAACATCTCATTTAGCATTTCGTTTATTTCGGCTTGGCTCATTTCGTTACCTTGTTCCCTAAGCCCTTCTTGGATAGCTCCCAATACAGCGGTGTGGTAATACCCTAACTGCTCATTGGTTTTGCTTGCTACCGACTTTACTTCTACCTTTACGACTCGCCCCTTTTCTATGGCCTTGGTTAAATCCACATACAGGGGCACTATTTGCTGTTTCACACTTATTACGTACTGCTTCATTAAAAGGGTAAATCTTTGGACTCTTTCGGCTTGGGTTCAAATACGCTAAAAATTACATCCCCTTTTTCGTTTACAAACCCCGCCGGATTAGCCCATTTCTCAAACGCAATAAACTGCTTACCGTCATCTTGCGTTACCAAGCGTCCTACTTTTACCCATTCGTGCTTTGTAGTACCGTCTTTAGCGGTGTAGGAACGCCCACGCCCGCAAATATCTTTTACTTGCATATATACCTCCCGTCATAATCCTTAATAATCTTTTTAATCAGCTCCCGCCCGTGGTGTAACCCTTCGGCTAGTCGCTCTTGTACATCTAAATCTTTGAACACGCGCTTTATAAAGATAGGGTTCTTAAATAGTGGGTTGTATAGCACATAATCGCACCAGTGCCGCTCCGTAACCAACATCTGAAACTGCATTTGTAACTCGTGTTCCGGGTCTATCCATTCGTTGCATACCGCGTACAGGTGGTTGCAATCTTGCTTGCACTTAATCTCTATAAGCCCTTCACTCCCTACCATTCCATCCGGTGAACAACCCACATAATCGTCCTGCTCTACAAAGCCCACCTCTTGCACTTCGTTGCCTGTTATTTCGGAGTACAATGCGCGGGCGTGCGGCTCTTGCATTTTGCCCCACTCCATAGCCGCTGTGGTTGGCGTGTCCGGCAAGTTACCAGTTAGCCAGTAGGCGGCTTTCTTGTAGCACAATGTTTCAAGGCCTTTTTTGGGTTTCCCGGTGCGCTTATCAGGCATAAGCTCCGGCGCATCAGTAGCGGTAAACCGTCCGGCCCTTAAATTGAGCCATAACTCGCCACCTTGTATGCAATTATGAATAATCATGTTATTTGCCCTTTACAAGTTGTAACAAGCGCAAGTCATACGCGGCTTTGTATTTGCTCTCAAAATCATTGAAAGCGTCGCCCATACTTTGCCTAATACCTGCCATAACGTCAGCAAGCTCGTCAGCAGTTTGTGCGCTTTGCATAGCTCGAGCGTGTTTCATATCTATATTTCTAAAAGGATCTTGTTTTGGTTGTGCTTTTGTAGCATAGGAAGTTTGTTTGCCTATATTTTGGTTTTGCCTAAAAACAATTTGGCCTTTATTTGTTTTTATTTCCAAATCGGTTATATTACCGGCTTTGTCATAGGTTATATCAGACACCTCAAAGCGCAATTTATGGTCAGCCAATTTATATACGGTCTTTCCGTTTCTATCTTTTTCTGCTACTGTTTCCACGTTTGCAAAGATAACAGGCGACGTATAGAGTTCACGCCCTATTCCTATTTTGAAACCGGCCCGCTTAAAAGCGTCGCTTGCCTCGCCTTTCTTTTCTTGTCCGTCGTTATCGCGGCTTTCTATGCCACAATCCCACTTCCATACCCACTCTTTTGTATTTACGTCTAAAATGCCAATTCCGCAATACAGTACTCCGTTTAGTGTCTTGTAATCACTTTGCCAACCCAAAGGGCCATACTCCTCGTCTAGCATTTGCATATCTACGCGAGCGGTTTTGTATAGTAACAATAACGCCCAACCATTACCAACTTGCTTTACTTTAACGTCTATTTCATTTGCTTTGAGTTTCCGCATTTTCTGCACCTCCTTTTTTGGGCCACGTTGGGTTAAACATAGCCTCTATTAGTTTGTTTCCGTTTTTAGCTAACCATTCTAGGTTTGCTATTCCTTCTATTAGTTCTTCTTGCGTCATTTCCTGCTCGTACATATACACCTCCAAATGGGCTAGTGGAACACCCCCGCTCAGGTATGCGCCACTAGCAAAGTTTCAGGGGAGATAAGGACGTGTGTAGGGTTCAGTAGTTACAGGAGACACGGATGAACTCTCCCCCGCCCGGTGCTGTTCGCCGGGAAATCTAATCAAACAGCGCTTGTTTCAAATCTTTAACAAAGAACGGTACTGCTAAAATCACTACAGGTACTAACCCTAATAAAATTCCTTCTATTATTTCGCTCATAAGACCCCCATTTGATTAATAAAATCTTGTTTGTAGATTAGCCAACGTCCAAACGGCTTAATTGCTTTTATGTTCCCTGCGGCGCATAGCTCTTGCAATCTGCGCTTACTCATACGTCCTAAATCGGCGGCTTCTTTAGAAGTTAAAAATTCGTTATTCATATCTACCTCTACTAGCGCGGCAAGCGCGAAATTTGCTATAATAAAAACCGAGTGGCTACAAACGGGTGGGGACCCTTGCTACTCGGTTTAACATTCAGGTTAAGTGTTTTTTCTAGGATAACTCCTAGATATGTAAATCTTTTTTCTTTACCTGAATGTGCCTTAACAAATCCCCATTTGTTAGGGCCTTTTTATTTGCTTATGCACATATTATGCCATAATTTCGCATAAATGTCAAGTAGTTTTTGGAAAAATTTTTTCTCGTCGTAGAATTTCCAAAAATAAGCAAATAAATAGTAAAGAGGTTACTAAAAATTATGTCAAACTTCACAAAATTATTAGAGCGCAAATATGGCTCTATTAGGGGAGCCCAAACAAAGCTCTCTGAAGATTTAGGAGTAAATCAAAGCTCCGTGTCTAATTGGATAAGTGGGCGCAACTTTCCAAACCCCGACCTAATCAAAAAAATGGCTGATTTATTTAATGTAAGCGAGCAAGAAGTCCGTATGTGCCTATCAGACGAAGAATTTACGCAAGAAGTAAAAGCCGTTCCGCTTACTAAAACAAACACGATACAATTACCCATTTTGGCTGATGTTCCCGCCGGTTTGCCGGAATTTAGCGACAGAGATGTTGAGGTATTTGTAGATATACCGCGCTTTATGTTCCCACAGGCCGACTATGTAGTACGGTGTATAGGGGATAGTTTAGAGCCAAAAATCCACAAAGGCGATTTTTGTGTAATACGTACAATGCGCGATGCCATAGACGGAAGAGCTATGCTTGTACGCACCGAAAATGGCTCTTGTATGAAAGTTATTAAAAAGACAAAGGGCATCCCGCAACTATGCTCTACAAATCCAAAGTACAAACCTTTTACGCCTAAAATGTTGGATATTTTAGGTTTAATTATAGGCCATTGGTCTAGAGATGATAAAGAACAATGGTAAGGAGTTAAATTATGGCTAAACAAATATGCAAAGATTGTGGTTATATTGGAAAAGCTAAAAAGAAAGTTAAAGGTTCAGGCGGTACAGAATTTTCTTTATGGATCCTTGCGCTTCTACTTTTCTTTTTATTTCCTCCTATTGGAATTATTATAGGTATTGTGGCTGTATTATATTCTTTGTGGAGAATGTTTGCCCCGTGTGAAAAAATTTGTCCTAAATGCTCACACACAGATACGCTAATTCCATTAGATAGCCCCGTAGGTAAACAAATGGTAGAACAATTTGGCAATGAGAAGGAAGAAAAAAAAGAACCTGCAGAAGCAAAAGAAGAAAAAACTCAATCAACTATAAAAAATATGTCCACAATGTACTGGAGATAGCTTACGAAAATCCGAACAGACACACGCACAGGTATTAAATTTATTGACTACCGCATAGGCGGCAAGCGCAAGCGTGTTTCTCTTGGAACAAAAAACAACAAAGTAGCCATCCTACGTGCCGGAAAAATTGTAGATGATAAGCAAGCTAACGAGCTAGGAAGCGTGGCTTTTGAGGCATTTTGGCAAAGATACTACGATAATGCCAAAGCTACTTTGCGCCCCGATACGTTAAAAAATATAGTCCAACTAAAAAGGCGCATAGATAAATTCGGCGCTCCTAGAACATTATCCGATATAACCCCCGCCTATATGGACGGTTTCAAAGTTTGGCTAATAAATAATGAAAAACTGCTCCATAGTAGCGTAAATTCTATTATTGGATATTACAAGGCCGCCATTTCAAAAGCGGAAATGTGGGGCTTAACGGAAGTTTCACTCAAAAAAGTAAAAGCCCTTAAAACTAATACTGAGCGCGTGGAATTTCATACAGAGCAGGAAATACTAAAATTGCTTGAAATTGCCCCTAGTTTTGCCTGGAATGTTCTTGTGCACCTAGACGCTAGGACAGGACTAAGAAAGGCCGAAATACAGCGTTTACATGCCAAAGACATTACTTTTTTTAATGACGGGGCAGAGATTTATGTAAGCGGGAAAGCAAAAGGGCATACTTTCCGCGTGGTTCCTATCCGTGATAAAGAGCTAATAAACAAGCTAAAAGTGCTAATTAAAAGCGCAAAACCGGGGCTTCCCCTGTTCTATGAGCTTGGGAATGAGATAAGTAATAGCTACCGCGGATGGGCCAACCAAAGCGGATTTAGGTGTTTCCTTCATAAACTGCGCCACACATTTGCAAGCCACTTGGCCCAAAAAGATGTGCCACTCCAAAAAATACAAAAGTTACTGGGCCACGCAAACATACAAACCACTATGAAATATGCGCACCTTATGCCTAGCGACCTTGTTGGCGCGGTGGACCGCCTGGGAACATTAGAGGGCGGCAAAATGGGCGGCATATAGACGAAAGATTTTTTATAATACTAAAAGTGCCCGTCTGAAGGCAAATCTAAGACGTGAAAGTATAAGCGGAGCTATTTTTTCGTCGGTGTAATTAGTACGCAAAACGCGCGGGCAACGCGAAAAGAGGGCAGACGCGGGGCAGCATTTGGGCAGCATAAAAAACCCGCCGAAAGTAGAAACGGCGGGTGGGCTTTGTGGTGGGAGTTGGGAGTTGAGAAGGCCCGGGTTAAATCTCATACTGGCTTTTTAGCGGGAATTTAGACGCAAGGAAGTCCTTAATGTATACAAATCCGCTGTCGCTACAGGATAGGAACGGCCCTGTATTGCCATTAAAACCATTCCTTGGGCTTACTTTAACATCTCGCATATCTTTTCCACCTGTTAGGTATAAGTTACCGTATAAGCTACGATAATGCAAAACATCTATATTGCTTACGCCTTCTATATCAAACATCTTTAGAAAATTGTCTTTATTAAATACGCAAGGCACGTGTAGCTCGTAGCTTAGGGGCTCATCTTTGCCTAGCTCTTTTAGCAATTCTTGCGTTTGGGCCATTCCGCGCATATAGTTAGTTGGGAAAGAGTGCCGCTTGCTTAGCTTGTCTAGCACGCTTTGCACGGTGCTATTATATAGGTTAAGCTCTTTTGCCGGATTTTTTACCTTTTCCAATACAAAAAAATCATCGTTAAAATAGATAAAATCTTCACTTATGCGCGGGTCTTTGCATACCGTTATTAGGTTGCGCGGTACATTTTGCCACTTTGTGCCTGTTTGCGTGGTGGGTATATGTACCACATTTTTGGCCCATATAGGAAAACCGCCAACAAAGTACACATTTTCGTGCGGTACGTTTACAAGCGAACGTAGGGAGTATTTTAACTCCTCTCCGTCATAGTTTGTAGCCAAAGAATAAACTATATCCATATTAGCTATTATCCCTACAGGATAGGCAAGCTATCCGGCAAGCGTGTCCATATTTCCGGCAGATACACTCGCTAAAATACGGGTCAAATTTAGACCACTTACAACGGTCATTTATATCTTGCACGAATTCCAACCCCCATACTATTGGCACAAGCTTTGATCGTGGCATATGCAATAATGTACTAATAACCCACGCGCATTTTGGTCATTTACCCCAGGGTCTTGGTAGTCAAAAGGAATTACACAGGCAGAGGCATTACTCGCTTTGAATGTTTGACAACCTATCCCGAACATCGCTACTAGACATATTAGAAACAGCATTATTGATTTCATTTTGTTTAGCTCTTTCTTTTTCTGTTCGCTTTAGTTCTTCTTTTATGGCTTCTAACTGTGCCGCACGACTCCCGTTTTTAGTAGCTAGATATACTACTAATCCAGTTAAAGAACCGCAAAGCACAGTTAAAAACACATAAATCCACATTATTTTTCTTCTTTCTTACCAACTAATGAGCCATCGGGGTTGAATAAAGACAAAGCCGCCAATACTTTAATGACTTTTGCCAAGAAAGCATCGTCTTTTTGCGTGGGTGTAAGTTTCACGATAATACTTGCCACCGTTACTACACCACCAATAACTGCTAATACGTCTTTCCAGTTTGCTTGTAACCAGCTAATCATTTTTAGTGTCCTCCTATAACTTTCTATACTTTCCGTTTTCGTAGATTAGTTTTTCCTTCTTTGACCCAATAGATACGTGTACCCATTGAGCGTTACCTGCTTTTTCCAAAATCAGTTGGTCATACTTTAGGTCTGAAGATGACAGGATTTGAAATATCTCTTTTGAGCTTTTTCCCGCAACCTTAATGTCTATGGCTTCGGCGTATAGGTGTTGGCTAGTTAAAGAGCCACCTACGGAATTGTTTAGCTTTACGCACCTAAAACCCGAATTGATTATAAGCGGTCGGCCTATAATGCCACGTACACGCTCTGCAAACCCTGCGAGCTGGTACATACGGCCCATAATCTTCCTGGCTTCTTCTAGGTTGGTTTTTGCCAGGTCTTTATGGGTTGTACACGTCAATTCTTCAATCGTGAAGTGTGGCGTTAAGTTCATTTCTTTTCTTCCTCAAACCGAGCTTCTAGTTTGGCTACACGGATTTGCAAGTTATTGTATTTATCTTGCTTTTCCTCTAATCGTGCAATATCTTTGCGAATAGCACGCAGTTCTTGCCAAAAGGCCCCTGCCGCAAATACAAGGCCTAGTATCTTCCATATAGTTTCTGTATCAATGTTCATTATTCATCCTTCCCCAGCGTAGCCCCTGTAGGAGCTGCGGTAAATGTTTGCGTTCTCATATCCACCCAACCAATAGCACTGGTGGTAGTAGTACCGTACGTATATCCACTAGGCACAGGTGCTATATTCGCACTGGCATAGTTCTTACCGTAGAACCATAGGGAACCGTTGACTTTAATGTAGGTGTTGTTGAGATTTATTGAACCCGTAAATCCATCAACTGAAGTAGTGCGCCCTGCACCAATAAATACTTTATTATAATCGGTAATCGCATTATCTCTGGGGACATCCGTTAGTGTAGCTGTTGCTGTATTATCAATATTTCCACCAACTGTATGCAAAGTTACGACTTTCGTTGTTTTATCATAAGTTATTTTCGCAGTATATGTAGTTGACGTAGACAAAGCAGTAGGACAAGTAGCCCATTTGTAATTTCCATCTACAGAATAGAATAGTGCGCTTAATTTATTATCTTGACCAAAAACGAAACCTTGTTGATTTGGTGGTCCAGAAAACAATATTTGTCTTACACCTGAAAACTGTTCTGGTGTAGTAAATTCTATTTGCATTTCTAAATCACTATTCCACGAAGGGATTTCTTCATTTGCAACCAAATAGCTTACACCTGATACAAGCCCGCTCGCAACATTATCCACAATAGTAGGGCTACCCACCTTTGTATAATTCACAGGCCCACTTAGATACATCCTGGGGTTAGCATATACCAGTTTCTGTGCGTGCGTGGTCATATCCTCTCTTATGACGTAATCAGCTTCTACCGTTACTCCTTTGGTATAAGTAGCCGAAATAGGCAGGTTACTGATACTTGCCTGAGAGATGGAAAGCGTATTGCTACCTTGTTGAGTGGTAAGCGTTTGAGCGGTTACACTTTCAGTAGTTGCAGTTGCTAAAGGATATACAACTATAACAGGTGTACCTGCATTGTATCTCTCTGCAAGCCAAGCATTTGCAGTCTGATAGCTTGTCACATTTGACATCCCTAAGAATGAGAATAATATCAATTTATCTGCACCTCTTGTACAGAATCCTGCTTCTGTAGGTGAACCGTTTACATTTTGGTTGTATTTAAAATGTGAGCAAAGAGAATCAGCTATTGCAACATCCCCACCGCCAAAATCAGGCACGGCAATATTACCACGCTTATATGTGCTATTCCATACTTCAGATATTTTTCTGCCTGTAGTTACACCGTCTAAAACAAGGACTTTGAGGTTTCTTGTTACATTCCCATTCAATACTTCTTGCGTGTCTTTGTAATCACCTACAGATAATAACATCTCTGCACTAGCTGTATTGCCTAAACTATCTGTAACTTGTTCAACTGTGCCGTCTGTGTAGATTGTACCATATGGAATAATAGGTGTACCTGTACTTCCCTTTTCAATTTGTATTTCATTCAAATTAGTATCAGCTATGTTTTCAGTTAGCGTCAATCGTGCATATACAATACTGTTATTATTCGGAACAGTAAATGTATGGGCTGATGTGCCATAGCTAGACCCTGATGAAATACCTGATACATATGTTCTAGTTGAGTCGTAAAAAGCCACACCGTTTGTAGAACCTGATTGATATGTTGGTAATGTCACATAATAAGTAGTATTTGGTTCTACTATGAAGTAACCAGTATGAGCACGAGATGTACCCAGTACGGTACCAGCGGAAGCAGAAATATACCCATTTCCCACATCACTATCATTTTTATTAAACAAATTAGGACTTAGCTTTAGTACCCCATTATTACACACAATATCAATCGGTCTATCAGGAGTTGGAACAGCATCACTCCCTGCGGTAAATGTTCCTGTACCTGCATTAGTTAAGAAGGTTTGAGATACAGTATCATACATACCTAAAACATTATCAGAGTTTCGTTTACAAGGAATTAACTTACATACTAAAGCCCCGTCTTGTATGGCTTTAAACTGATAAATTCTGCCCTCTACGAAATTGCCTACCCCTCCGCTATTGTTTCTTGCAAAGAGGTAAACTTTTAAAGTATTTTCGGTGTAATATTCAACATTATCAATTACTTGTGCGGCTGCAAACTGTTCTACCCCGTCAATTACAGATTGATATGCAAGAGCATTGTTTGAATTATAAAAACATTCATTTTTCAAAGTATGTATATCTGTATCAGCTAAAGGATAACCTGCTGTTGTAGCGTTTAAGTCCATTAACCATCTATAATTATACACACTGCACTGCCAACGAGGGAATGTCTGCCCTGACCCCATATTCCCCATAAAACCCCAAAGAGCGCAAGGCGATGTAGAAACGGTTGTATTTAATTTTGCCACCATTTCAACTGTAGCTACAGAGTTTAATACAAGATTAGTTTTAATATACTGCGTTCCGCTACTCTCTAAGTATTCAACCTCCGTATATTCTTCCGGCAAGTTACGTTGTACGGTATCGCCTGTCAAGGTTACAGCACTTAAACTATTTGCCTTGGCATCAGGTAAAGAGATAGACCCAGTACCCGTTACGGTTTCTGTGGTTTCACTACCTGAACGAAGTACCTTTTGGACTAATGCACTACCACCTGTTATTTCGTGATATAGAGCCATATTTACCCCCTAGCTTACGGTTACTGTCCAGGTGTTTGTAGTGGTATCAAACGACTTCTCGTACACGATACCAGTCGGGTCTATGCCTACGTCAAATGCTCCAATGGCTACCCAATCGTTATTGTGCCAGGCAAACATTTGGAAAATAGCATATCCGTCACGCGTTACACCGCTGTTGACCATATAGAGTACGCCTTCTTGCCCTGTTTCGGGTAGGGTGTCTACATATTCGGGTTTACCACCACCTGCACCTAAAGGGAAAGTTTTAACGCATTTTTGTGGCCCGTTTTCGGTTTGTACGATACAGTTAGCATCTAATACACCGTTGCTCTCTATCATTTCCCCGGTTTGGGCAATAGTGGCAACCACTCTTTGCCCGTCTTGTACTAAAGTTGCGTCTAATATGCTATCACTCATTTGTTTTCTCCTTTATAAATCCTTTAATTGTTGTCTAATTTGTTCTGCCTGGTCCTCTAGCTCAGCCAGTTTTTCTGTATCATCTTCTGTGCCTGTACCTGCTTGGATAGCACGTAAGGCACGTATACACTTCAAATCTAGCGCGTCTAACTCTGCAATAAGCTCTTTACGTTGTGCTTCTTTCTCTTTTACTTCTATCTGTTCGGGGGTTAAATACTCCCCATTATAGAGCGTATATTCTATGTCGCTTTCTTCTATACGGTCAAAGCTCATACACGGAGCGTGTTCTAATTCTTCACGTGTATTAGCGGTTAAAACAATCTTGTCTTTTTGATATCCTAAGAACATTTATGCCTCCGTTTTTGAGCCTTCTGCGTAAATAAACTTGAAGTGGTTCGTGTTTCCTGTTGCATTATAACTTGCAGTAACAACATCGCCTTTCTTTACAGGGACAACAGCTGTCAAAGAGAACTGGTAAGCTCCATTCTGGTCGCAACCGAGTCCTGAACTAGAATACAAGGCGATATATTTAAAATCTGACGATAGACTCGAATTCGCTGTCTTGTTAAAATAAAACCACCCATTTGCTGGAGCAGTATATGTACTGCCACTAGCGCCTAAAGTTAAATCGTCATAAACATCACTAGGCATCGCCCAACCTGCACTCTTTGACGTTCCTGTATCGTTTACGTTTGTTAAATCCACATCCGCTTTCCCATTCAAGTCCGTAGCAATTTGGTCTATATCTACTTGAATATCTGTCTTAGTAGTGGTAGCTATAACGATATAGAACAGTACTTTAATTGATTGTGGTTGTACGGTGTTTGAATTGCCGTATTTAGAATTGGAGTCAGAAGCATCAAAATCTATAGTTGCGCCAACAGCTGCCGCACCGCCACTAACGCTAGGATTTTTACTTGTTGCATTAAAGCTAAAAGCCCCTGTTACCGTTACGTTATCGCCATTATAAATACCTGTAGTCATACCAGTAATGTTCGGAAGTCCTGCTTCGGTTAAATCGCCTAGCGTAGTAGGAGTGATAGTCCCTTCAGTAAACCCTGTAATCTTTGGTAAGCGTACAGTATGGTTTACTGAGTCATACACAAACTTACCGCATACACCGTAAGTGGTTACAGAGCTTTGCCAGTTGGCTTCTGTTTCAAATAAATCGGGGTAATCGTTGACTAATCCGGCGATGTAATCCACAAAACCCTCATACGAGCCGGAACCGTCAATTAAAGAACCGTCTAGTAAATGGAAACCGTCATCAACAATAGGCAAACAGCTGTAAACTATTTCCCCAATTGTGTGGCCTACTCCACCACCACCGCCACCACTTCCGGCTATGTTCATAACCGCATTTTTTACTTGTTGCAAATTGTTAGCAGAAGGGGTCAAACCACCCGCGCGGATTAAGTTCAATAGTTCCGTGGTTATTTGGTTATCTTCTTGGGCCGTTCTAGTGTAAACGCTAGTGGGCCGTAAAATTTTGTCCTGTTTTTGTTCGATGTACATTTATCACTCCTTTACTCCAAATTGAACGGGGTACTCATATATGTATTCGGCAAATTCATATTGCGGCTCAGTGTTCTTGTTGGAAACATCACGCAACGTATAAGTAATTTGCTTTTTGGCAAAGTTATAGTTCATCCCCGTAATCTTGCACGCCCGGTAATAGGTTTGTTGTTTCGCGTACTTTGTATAGTTTCCGGCACTTTCCGGCTCTATTAGGTTATAGTTCCTATCCAACTGGATAATATCCCCCAATTCCAGTGACAAATTTAGCTTTCCTGTGGCCTGTATCACGTTTGGTAGGGCCGAATACACCTCCAATAACTGCGGGCCTATTGCCTGGGCTAATTCTGGGTTGTCATAGTTCACAATATCGGGCTTATCTATTTCTTTGTTGATAATTCCGTATTTATCTACGAGTGTAGGGCGTTCCCCTGTATTTGCGTAAAATTCTAACGGTACTTGCGCAAAAGTAAGAGTCAGCTTTGTGAAAAAGTCGCTTAAGTTCTTTTTAACTGTATCCACTTTAACAATTTCACTATGGCCTAATACATAGGTTGGCGTTGTGCTTGCTACCCTGGGCCGGAAAAAGAACACGCCTTGACGGTCCACACCGAACTCATAGCCGGATATTAAAGCGAAATCTTGCAGGGCTTCTAAAACAGTAAGATCAGATAGATTTACAAGTTGCAAATAAATAGAAGTATCTAAATAATAGACATTTGGGTTTGATATATTAAAACCATCAGCAGGGGAAGAAGTCACTTGTATTATGGCTTTTAAATATCGGTCACTTCTTGCCATTACAACATTGAAGTCAAACGGAGAGCCATTATCCCAAGTAATACCGTCTTGTGAAAAATATGCAATAATTCCACCGCTTCCACTCCCATCTAAAGAAGCAGAAAATGCTCCCCAACTCGATGTATCACTTGCGCCCTTGTCTATTGAATTTGTCAATATAGAAGGAACGTATATATTGGGACCTATAGCATTTGCGCTACTATCTAACATTTGCCAGCGTTGGTTTAAAATGCTTAATGTTTGTTTGTTGCTTGAGAAAATCATATCCTGCGAACAACCAAACCCCTTTGCGTCCGAATATACAAGAGTATTATTTACATACCACTGCCATATATTCCCCAATTTTCTAAATTTGAAAATAAAAGAAAAATAAGATGGCATATACAGTTGCGTTTCCCACACATTGTAGCTAGCACTTCCGTTTGTTATGATATCTATACCAACATAAAATCTTCTACCTGAGTCTGCCCTTTCAATGTTTATACGCATCCCGTTGTTTAGTCTGGTTCCTTGCCAATCAGCTCCTATCATATATAGAGCATGAACACCGCTTGAAGCTGAACCATAATCTATGCTGTCAACTCTCAACTCAAATTCAGTTTCAAAATTTGTAGGTAAAATGTGCGTACGAACTTGTCTGCTCTCATTAGCGGCTATTGTGTTTTGCCATAATCCGTCCCGTGTATTAAACCAGTTAAATATATAATTACTACCGCTTTTGTAATATCCTATTCCCATTTGCATAGGTATATCTGTAATATAGTTTCTAACGGCATTACTCCAAACCACTGCGGAAATACGCGTCTTATCCAAAGGATATCCACCTATTTCAGCCAATCCTTGAACAATTTGGTCAACTGTTAGGTTTTTCTTCCATACAAAGTAATCTGCAGTAATAACTTTATCGTAAAAAGCAGGATTTGTAATTGTTATAAGACCAGTTGAGCTATATGAATTTAATTGTGAAACCTCATACTCTACGCCGTCATAAAGTTTTGTTCCGTCTGCATATACAGCATAAAAACCGCCAACTCCTGTTTGCGAAGTGCTATAAACGCGGTGTCCGTCGCTGTCTGTGCTTTGGTATGCTAGTGTTTCCCCAACAATTTTATCGCTAAAATCCTTGGCTTCTATGTCCTTTAGCATTTCAAGCGGGCTAACTAGCTTTAATTCCACCTGGTATTGTTCCGGCTTATAGGTTGGTAGCTCTTTAATTACCCCTGTAAATAGGGCAGTTTTATTGGTATCATCCGTACCATAATAAAGCACTACGCGCGAGCCATACAACTGGTAGCCATCCGGGAAATAGCTGTTTGGCGTACCTTCTACAAAGCGGTTTTTAGTATCACTCAATGTAAGCGTTACGTTATTAGCGTTATATTGCGCCACTTCGTTTACATCCAACGTCATAGACAGCGTGTTTGGCTTTACTACCATATAGCTAATGTCTATGGGGTTATCCGTATCTAATTTGTAATATCCCCCCGCGTCGCCACTTTCACTGTCACTCTCGCTTTCTTCCGGGACCCATTTATTGCGCAAAAGTATAGCAAACGGCTTTAAACCGTCTAACTTTTGACCTTGCATAAATGCCGCTAACTCAGCGGGCAGTGTTATCATAGCTCGTTTAGCTCCAATTCAAGCGAAAATAGCTCCGTCTTGCGGTCCACTTCATACTGGTACTCTCTATTTACCCCGCACTCGTAAACTTCGTCTAGCTCTAAATCTTGGTAGGGCACAACCGTCATTTCCCCGGTATCTGCCTGGGCTGTCAATAAATCAAACTGGCTTTTCGGTAAGTTTTCCATTTTTACCTTGCCTACCCATTTTTTGTAGTCTGCCCAGTGTATATAAGCCCCGGAAACCACCCTATAACTGCCCTGGTTGGCCTCTATCTTGTAGTTGCTATCAGTTAAGGCCAACAGGTTGCAAATAAAGCCATAAACGCCCATTTGCGCGTTTACAATTTCAGGGTTTGTAATATCAGGTATAGTAATGCGGATAGAAGATGTTACAACAGGCGTAGATGCTTTCAAAAATACCGTACTATCCGTATTGCCTGTCAATGTTACTAGCGGTAAATAGGTTATGCCAGGATAGTCGCCGCTTTCGCTATCGCTCTCGCTTTCCCAACTTTCGCTTTCATCTTCTTGTACCGCATATTCCACCGTCATATTAGCTATGTTTGTATTGCGTAAAATAAGCGTGTCAATAGTGCGGTTTACAATGTTACCGTACAAATCGGTAAAATAAAGAACCTGCGTAAAAGGCGTAGATGCCGATAAGTTGCGCAAATCTACCGCGTTGTTATAGCTATCTACTGTATGTGTCAAACAGTTTTCAGTTAAAAAGATATATGGCTTCATACACTATACCCCTGTTGTTCCGCACCTACTTTGTAATTAAGGTTTGCAAATTCTAAAGCTTGTACTACACCGTTACGGCTTGCGTCTGTTAGTTGTTCTAAAATAGCTTCTACTCCACCTGTTGCCTGGGTTTGGATATATATATTTACTGTTTGCCCAACCGACCCGCCTTCCTCTGCAATAGCTCCACCAATACGGCGCATCGCTTTTGTATCGTCCAAAGGAAGTACAGCTTCGTCACTTCCACCCTCTCCTACAATAGCAGAAACGCCACCAGTAACGGCTTTTACGAGTCCACCTTCTGCGAGTTTTACACTTTGAATTTGACCCACCAAAGCAAACCCTTGAGCTAAAACAGCCGCCATAGCCGCTAAGTTTGCCGGGAAAGGTAACTCTAACGCTTTTGCGGCTCCTGTAAAAGTTGACATAGTGGCCTGTGCAATACTTGCCACTTTCCCAACAGCCGCTACTTTTTTGTTTTCATTAGTAGCCAAAGAGCTTAAACTGCTCCACATTGAGGCATAAATCTGTTGACGTGCCTTGGCCTGGTTTTTATCGTTTATTAGCTTTTGTTGGTTGTACTGATTTTCTAAATTAGTCAATGCCTCTTGTTTTAGTTCTTCATCTGCTATTTCCTGGTCTATAAGTACCTTTTTTTCTAAATAAAGCCAGTTAATTGCGTCACGTTCTGCCTCTACTGTGGCCCAAGCATTTTCAGCGTTTCCAAGTTGGCTGGCTCCTCCGGCAAACACTTCCAATTCACTAGGACCCGCTTCGCTTGCTTGTTTATCCCTATTCCATCCTTTCAAATCCTTGGAGCTTGAAAGCCCCATATTGTCTAAAATTTCCTGTTGCCTTTTTAATTCATCAGTAACCGCTTCTTGCGCTTTTTTCTCTTTTTCTGCCACCTCTTTTTTCTTGGCTTGCGCTACGCGGTTTTCTTCTATCTGCTTGGCTTGCTTTTCGGCTTCTAATCGTTGTAACGAGTTGCTTTTAATGTATTCATCGTTACCGTCCATTAAGATTTTTTTGCGGCCTTCTAATAGCTTTAACTGCTTTTGTAGCTTTTCAATTTCATTGTCTGCTAACTTTTGGGCCGCCGCGCGGTTGTCCTGATACCACTTTATTTCCTGGTTTATTTTGGCAATTTCTTTGTTGGTTTTTTCCATGGCATCATTAAACACGGTTTTTCCGTTATCCCCTGCCAAAGAACGCAACGCGCCAACAGCCATATGACCGTACTCAATAACTTTTTGCAAAGCGGGTATTAAATCACGCCCGATATATTCTCTAAAATCTCCCCACTCTTGCCGTAGCGCATTGACCTTGGTTGTCATATCCCCCATAGTTGCCTGCGCACTAGCTCCAAAACGGTCGTTTATTTGCTTTAGTACCGCGTCAAATTTCTCGCCTTCTTTTACTCCGTCGCCTAATACAATACCGTAGCGGGAAAGTGCGGCTGTAGAACCTGCCGCGGCTTTAGCTATTTGCATTAAGGCGCTTTCAAAGTCCATTCCCTGCGAAACAGACAGCGCATAAGCGGCCCGGATAGCTTCTTGTGCCTTAGCTCCTACTACACCATAGTTAGCCAGTAAGCGTTGACCATCTAAAAATGCCTCGTCTGCAATACCTGTAAGGTTTTGCATTTCGCTTGCAAACTTCTTGGCGGCATCTATAGCTCCGGCAGAGGTCAAACCTACATTTTGATAAGCGGCGGCAAGCATATTGACAGCCCGCGCGTTTTTGGCTGCCATTGATATACTTTCAGCAAACCAACCTACAATACCACGTATCCCGGCCCAGGCCGCTTTTGCAACATTAATGGCACTTGATAGGGTAATAATACTATCGGAGGCAGAACGAGAACCGCTAACCATTTCTTCATTGGTTTTAGCGGCTTGTTTCTCTACCTTTTCTAAATCCTTTTTGAAGTCAACAGTTCCTTTACCGTTATATTTTGCTTCTATGGTTACATTTACTTTTCTGTCGTCTGCCATTCAAAATACCCCTTGATTTTTTGGGTTTTCTTACCTATACTATAAGTAGAGGGTATAGGTATGAAAAAGAACATCCTTTTTAAGCAAATTTCAATTATAGACCTATTCATATATAGCGTTTACTACGTTAGTGTTGGTCTTTTCCCTTCTCTCAAAAAATGCCGCCTTACCGGGTTGTGC
>Ga0265300_10000783_pt1 | contig 32415 bp, 78 predicted proteins | sample AusTroGonzalo_MG_FD_193482 | JGI IMG/M metagenome (GOLD analysis project Ga0265300, IMG submission 193482) | Bovine rumen microbial communities from tropical cattle in Woodstock, Queensland, Australia - Gonzalo_03 | ecosystem: Host-associated > Mammals > Digestive system > Stomach > Rumen ...
AGGAAAAAGCCTTTGATAAGATACAAGAGATTTTAGCAGCGGCAAATGATACAATAGTTAAAGGAGGAGAAGTATGACAAATTATGTAGTACGCCCAAACAATATAAAAGAGTGGACGAAGATATGTGAAGCCTTTGCCAAAAAGTTGAATGCAAAACTGGTGTTTGTAAACGATACATCTTGTGGTCTTGAAATGTCAGACGGAAAAATGTGGCACTGTTCCGTAGAAGAAATGATGATGTATCTGCAAGCAGAATAAAAGGAGAACGACATGGAAAAATTAAGAATTAAAATAACCGAGCGCAGTGGTATTTATACTGCGACATTGCAGATGAGATACGCAGACGAAAGATGGTTTGATTCGGATGATTTCTACGGTAGAGGCATTAGCCGTAGAGATGCCATGAGCAATTTAAGACAGATTGTTCGTAATCACATTGAATTTTTAAATCAAAATCTTCTGGATAACGACGACATCACGGTTGTCGACCAGAACGGCGGTCGGTTTGAAGATTATGAACTGTAAAGGAGAATGCAAATGATTACTGTAACTTTTGAAGAATGTTTACAAGCAATGATGAATGCGTTTAGGAAAGTCATGGGTGAAGCCATTCGGAAAAGCGATACCCAACTTGAGTTGGCACAAAACTTAGAATTTTCTACGAGCAAAATATCACGACTTAAACAGTTAAGCACTGTAAAAATGGTTTTAAGTCACGAAGAAGATATTAATAAAATAACCGGGACTCGTTTGAGAGATTGCCCAGTTGAATTACCAGTTGAATTATATGTTTGTCAAACTGGATGGATATGTCCTAAGTGTCAATGTGTTGTATCACCATATGAAAAAACGTGTCCTAACTGTAAAGGAGATTAAATATGGCAAAACCAATACCGTGTGAGATAATATTTAATACCCGCTGGGGATATGAAATGCAGCCTATAAAATGTGCCAGCATTGCAGAGGCTTTAAGAGAAGCAAAGGAACAGGGTATGGCTTTTAGAATCGTAGTCAACGGAAAAGTAATAAGAACTGGATGGTTCGTATAGGAGGAACATTATGAAAGCATATTATAGTTGTTATTATGATGGTAACGAATGTGACAAAACGGTTCCGAAGTTTAACGACGAAGGATATTTAATCCGGGAACCTAATAAAGAAATCAAAAAGAAATATTCACGAGTCATTTCAGAGAGAACTCTGGAAGAAGGCTGGGATATTTGTGACACGTGTCCAAGAAACTTCTCTATGAGCGGTTGTTGTCACGGAAACTTAAAGATAGGAGATTAGTTTATGGCAGAATTAAAACGGAGAGGAGAAATATAAATGAATTTTGATTACAGAAAAGTTATACACGGAATTGAGTTAACCGAGAAAGAAGCAAAGATATTATATGATGCAGAAGACATCTTAACTACTGCTCACAACAAATTAAATAATGTCGACGGAACGGAAATAGACGAAGATTTAATTCCGTCTATTGATAAAGCTCTGTACCCATTAGCCGAATGTAATGCAAGACTTAATGTCCGTACGACATTAGGAGTAGATTAGGAGGATAACAATGAAAGGCCGAGAAGAAAACGACATAAAAACATTCGAAGCCATTAACGAGGTGCTGAATAATTTGCCAGACTTCGTTAATGAGTGGTACATCAGTTTAAGAGTGGCCGGGAAGACCGCATTGTCTTGCTATGATTACGTTCGCAAGATAAGAAGATTTCTGGAATACATCAGCGACGATCCAAAAGAAATGTCGTTGAGAGAAATCACGCCAGACGCCTTACAAAGTTTTGTGATTTCATACCAGACCAAAAAAGAAAAGAACGGCATTGAAGTGCCTATTAATATCACTTATCAAAAGGCGATGTGGTACGTACTCGGAAGTTTCATTAAATTTTTGGCAAGAAAAAAATATATCGACTATAACTTTATGGAAGATATGACAATGCCAATAACCGAATCGAAACCTCAAGAACAATTTGTGCTTACTCAAAATGACTTCAAAAAGATTTTAGACGCAGCAAAAGAGAACAGCGAACATAAACAAGAGTTTCTTGGAAACAGAGATGTGTTAATTATATTATTGTTTATGACAACTGGTCTGACCAAGAGCGCAATGTCAGAAATTAATCTCGAAGATGTTGATTTAGAAAAGCAGACACTATCCGTAACTAAGAAGAACAACCAAGTAGATGTTTATGATTTAAGCGAACCAGTTATGGAATATATGTACAAATGGCTGGAAGACAGAAAGCAATTAGAAGCATCTGAACCTTGTGACGCTCTGTTTCTTAGAAGAAACGGAACAAGGCTTGGCGACGACTCGGTATATAACATTGTAAAAGAGAACTGTTATAAAGGAATTGGCAAAAGATTGCCACCCAGCAAATTAAGGTCCGGGTTCTGTGCAATTCTGTATAAGAAAACAAAGGATATTGAATTTGTAAGACAAATGGCAGGTCATAAGAGAATTGAAACAACTATAAAACACGTAGACTATAAGAACGGAGGAAGAAAGGCATCCGCAAAAATCATGTCGGATTTTTTAAAGTAGAGAGGAGGAGTGGTGATGAAAGATTATGACGTTCTTGTTGAATTTCTAAAGTCAGAACACCGTGAGGTTTATAGCGTAGAAGCGACCTCAGAAGAAGAAGCAAAAAAAGAAGCATTATACTGGGCGAGAAATGATCTTGAAGTTATCGACGTCGAAGAAATCAACGAAGTCAGCGAATTTAAAAAGAACAGACAGCCTCGGTTTAAGCATTATCTTTTAACACAAGTAAATCAGGACGGAACGCGCTGGACTTTATTAGAAGATAACAACATTGGCGACCTTGTCAAAATAGCCGAAAAAATTTCTCTACCAGAAGCTGACAAGGTTGAAGTAATTGGAACCAACGATTCCATAAATGATTATAAATCTCGTTTTATAATTTTTACAAGGGAATTGTAGAAAGGAGGCAGTTATGCCACTTTATTTGGCTCAGTGTGAACATATCGTTGGAGAAAACGATATTCGCTGTAAACAATGTCACAAACAAATAGCAAGAATCTGGGACATAAATAAATTAGGACTGGACAATGTCTTACAGTTGGTAAAATCTTGGAACAACAACATTAAGCCAAGTGAATTTTATGCACAAGAGATATTGCCTTACGACAGAGAAGAATATGTCTTTCAGGTGTGTGCAGCGTGGGATGAAAAACATCCTACAGCAGATGAAAACACAAGGGAATCAGCATTTAAGAAAATCATCTCGGACATCCTTTGGGATGAATACAAGAAAAGTTGTGAAGACCGTGAGTATTACAATACTTTGGCAATCATCCGCAGGCACCGGGATTACATAAGGATATAGGAGGTAAATAAATATGCTTGGCATTTTATTATTGCTCTTAAACAACCATAAAAAATTTGTCGATACCGTCAAGAATGTGAAATATACGACTAAGTCTATTGGTCGAGCAAAAAAGGATGGCGACAAATATTTTTATGACATAAATGGAAACCGCTATGACGCCGAAACTGGCACTGCTTTATATAATGGCAGAGATAAATACACTGGACACCGTGGAATGATTGATGCCAACACTGGTATGGCGTTCGAGGATCATATAGAACAGTCCGTTGCAATGGTTACAGAACAATATTACAACGGCAAATTCCAGAGCATAAAAGAACGATTGGACGCCAGAAAAAAATGTCTGGTTAATGGAATTAAGGTTGGCGATAAGTTATCGTATAACGCTGGTAATAATCAATATTCAATTTATTGGGATAAAGAAACCAAACATTTTGTTGAAGTAGCTACAGACAGAAGACCTTGCAGTCCGGCTCAAATCAAAAAATGGGTTGATAAAGGTTATCCTAAAGATTTGATATATGAATATTATTGTTGGAAAGGAGAATCTGTAAAATATCCGTTAGATATTGGAGAACAGTTTAGTAAATCTATGTGGTAATCAGGAGGTGGGAGCATGACTAAACACGAAAAGAAAGAACTTGAAAAAATAATTGACAGAATAGCAGACGCTCAAGCAGACATATCCCTTATGTTAACTCAAGAGCAAGACAGACTGGACGCAATAGAAAATAGCCCGAGTCAAATAGACAGGGCAATGAAGTTAGAAGAGAATATCAACAGTCTGGAGGACGCAGATGACCATTTATCGAGCGCATTAAGTTCTCTGGAGGATATATTAAATTAGACGAAAGGAGAAACGGAGATGAGAGGTAATGAAATACTTGCAGAAAAGAAAGAACAGAAAATTGAAAATTACATCGTAAAATATTCAAAGTACCCTTCGCTGAGAGGGTTTAAGGATTTCTTGTCGAATCTGTCATCCAAGAGTATTCTGGACTATATGTTTTATATAGTTTCTTTCCTTGATTATTGCGACAAACAACCGTCGGAATTAGGTCTTGATGACTATTCAGGTTATTTGTCAAGCATTAAACAGAAAACACCGTCATATCAAACCGCCGCTTATGCTGCGCTTAAAAAATATTCGTATTATCTTTTTGTTTCTAAAAAGAACAACGACGATCCGATGCAGTATATTAAAAGACCGAGCGCAAAAGAAAGACAAGAAACCATAGAGAAAAGAGAAAAAGGATATTTAACTAAAGCAGAAGTAAAAAAGGTTTTGCTTGCAGTTAAGAACGGTGTCGGAAACGAACACTCAAAGAACAGACAAAAAGAATGGAGAGATAGAGATTATTTAATCTTTTTAATCTTCTTGTCGACCGGAATCCGTTTATCTGCATTAATCCAGTTAGACGTGGACAGTATCGACTTTGAGAACAAGCAGTTAATCACAACCGACAAAGGAAATAAAGTTAATCAGTTCCCGTTATCAGACGAAGTTCTTTCGTACACTAAGTTCTGGCTTGATAAAAGAGAAAAACTTCTCGACGGCAAAGAAGAACAGGCATTGTTCATCTCTGCGAATAGAGAAAGGATGTCCGAAACTGCGGTAGCAACGGTGGTTGAAAAGTATTCTTCAGTAATTCCGGGCAAGCATATAACACCTCATAAACTCCGTGCCACATTCGGAACTCAGGTTTATAACGCTACTCACGATATTTACTTAACTCAGAAAGCAATGAACCATAGCACTCCGGCCGTTACTGAAAGATATATCCGTGGAAATAAGGACAACAGCAAGAACACAGCGTCCGAGATAATGAGAAAAAATTTGTTCGGAGTTTAAAATGAGTTTCACTTTTGACACTTAAAAAGTAGAACTCATTTTTAAAACCCCCCCACAAAAATGACATATAATAAAAAACGAATTGCACTTGAAAGGAGATTTTATGACAGTTGAATTATTTATACCATTAAAAGCAAAACTTAAAAATGGAAGACAAAACCAACCGCTTGAACCAGATAAATTATATGATGTGCATTATATATCTACTGGGCAATCTTATACTACTGTGTATTTTGAAAACAAAGACGACGATTCAGTTCAATGCGGAGTTAATTCAATTCATTTAGATTTTTATATTAAAGATAGGCAGGTAGATATTCAGAGAAGTTATTTGTTTAATCCTTATATTGGACTCAGAGGAATACTTGACGGCGCACCAGCGATATGTTTTATGGACGAAGATTAAAGGAGGTTGTATGGCTACACCAATTATTAAGTGGGCTGGAGGTAAACGACAGCTACTTCAAGAGATTAAAAAGAGAATGCCAAAGGAATTTAATTGGTATTATGAACCGTTTTTTGGCGGAGGCGCTTTGTTCTTTGATATTAACCCTACTGTCGCAGTTATTAATGACGCAAACATACAATTAATGAATGTGTATGAACAAATAAAAAAGAACTGGGTTAACGTATGTTTGCAATTAACGTCATTTGAACATACCTACAACGGAATGACAGACGAAGAAGACCAACTTGAATATTATTTTAAGCTGAGAGAGATGTTTAACAATTGTATAAAAGAGAATGAATTATCATCTCACAGTGCAGCATTGTTCATCTTCTTAAACAAGTCCGGGTATAACGGTTTGTATAGAGTGAACAAAAAAGGTGAGTTTAATGTTCCGTCAGCAAAAAAGAAAACAGTTATTTCTTTTGATGTCGGCAACATAAAAATGGCGTCTAAAGCGCTTCAAACAACTATCATGCACTCTGGAGATTTTACCTATGCTTGTCAGACCGCAAGGAAAGACGACTTTGTATTTTTTGATAGTCCATATTATGATACGTTTGATAATTACCAAGCGTCAGGGTTTACGGAAAAAGATCATTTGCGTTTGGTAAAGCTGGCAGACGCACTTACCGATAGCCGAGTAAAATGGATGATGACATACAACGACTGCGATTATATAAAAGCATTATACAAAGGATATTACATTGATGAAGTTGATGTAAGACGCAACATTAATTCAGATGCAACCAAGCGGACCGGGAAAGAGATAATTATTAGAAATTATAAGGAGTGATAATATGGATTATTATGTTAGCAGAAACCATTTGTTAGACGCTTTAAACGAAGCACAAATTGAATATGATGAAAATTATAAGGGGCTTGGCAAGGCAAAGGAAATCGCCTCGAACCTTCCAACAGTAAGCCTAGTCAGAGAATTTGAAAGAATAAACGAGGACATTGAAAACATTCGAGATTTCATAGGGTTCGGTGACAAAGTATATTTCAGCGCCGATGCAGTACATCAAATCATTAACGAATATATTAATCAGCAAAAAGCACCAAGCAAGCCCAAAAGCAAATGTGATGGATGTCATCCATCCTGTAGAGAAGAATGTTACAATTGTGATGATTAAAGTGAGGTGATTAATTATGTGGTATGCATTTAGAATGGACAGCTTTATCACAAGCGCAAAGACAAAGAAAGAATTGATAGCAAATCTGTATGTTGAACAGTATCAAGTTAAAAGAATATCTTGTGGCGCTTATGAATTGCTTACGCCTGCTAGCGATTGTTTAACATATTATTTGTTCGATGGTTTAACAAAAGCGTTTGACAACGGATTTAAAACACAATGGGAAGAGCATTTAGAGTTAGAAGCACTCACAAAATTCTTAAATGACATTGAGAGTGTTGCGCAGAAACATGGTTGGAATATAGGGGCGTATGACAATAAGAGCAAAGAAGAAGATACAATTGAACTTGTGTTCACTCCAGCACTCGGATATGATTCACAGTTCAGAAAGTTTTAAGGAGAGAACAAATGACAAGAGGCACATACATAAGAGATTTTTATATATTACCGACATTAGTATATCACAACGGAGACGGGATTTATTACTCTTTGGAGTTAGCGTGGCTTAAATGGTATATAGGGTTTTGTTGGATAAAGAAAGGAAAAGAATAATGAGCGAGATAATAGGCTATCAATTCAAAGATTACAATGTGCAAATAATAGACGGCAAACGATACGTATTTGATAAATCTTATCGTCTTTTGTCAATCAATTGCGAAGATTTTGACTTACAAATAACCTCTACGGAATTGAAAGGAGAATAAAGAATGACAAGAGAAGAAGCAATAGAAGTATTAAAGTTAAACAATCCGTTTATGGCGGGCAAAGATAAAGAAAACTTTTCAAAGGCGATTGATAAAGGAATTGAAGCACTTGAAAATCAAAAGACAGGACATTGGATAGAGTTAGGGTGTGTTGGAAATGATAATTACGATTTTAAATGTTCAGAGTGCAATCATTCCGACACCCACTCAAAAGCCGTAAAGGTAAATTATTGTTGGTTTTGTGGTGCAAAAATGGAATAGGGGTGTCTACAATGGGAAAGAAAATTGATGCAGAAGAACTCTATCACAGAATGTATGAAGAGGCGTTTGAAAAGGATTCCGATTTACAGAAATGGGATAGTGGATGTTGGATTAGATTTAAACTCTTTGAAAATGTCTTAAAAGATATGCCTGAAGTTGAAGAAAAAACAGGACATTGGACAAAGAAAGATGTCGATTTTAATGGTAGAGTATGGCATAACTGCTCTATATGTAATGGCGTAGCAATGACAGGTGCAGACGACAATTTCTTTAATTTCTGTCCTCATTGTGGTGCAAAAATGGAAAGGGGTTAAACAGTGAACACCGAAATTTATAAAATCTATATCCGTTCTGCTTTTGACGGTTTTGAAAAATATTATTTCATAGGCACAAAAGAACAGTTGATGACCTTAATCGGAATCTTATACTCAACGAGACTTGTTCAAATTGAAAGAATATCATACGAAATAGCCAAAAAAGAAGAACCTGATGATTGTAAACAGATAAAATATGCCGTTGAGAGTAATGGAAATATATTCACTTATGTATGCAAAGGAGAATAAAGAATGATAATAAACATACTTTGCATTATTATGGGAATTATTATTGTTTATTTAATTGTGAGAGTATCGCAATTAAAGGCAATCAATAAACTGCTGGTTGAAGAAAATCACAAAATATACGAGTGGGTTGATTCAATAGAAAATGCGTTAAGAAATTTTATACAATTTACAAAGGAGAATAAATAATGAAAAACGAACTGATTAAAACTCTTATGGATATGCAAAACGGAGATGCAACAAGCGATATAGGGACTTTTAATGATTTTGTTGAGGATTTTATTCACTATATGGAAGATAATTATGGTATGAACCCAGAAGAAACAAGAGAAGAATGCGGGTTAGAGTGGATGAGAGGAAGGGATTAGAGATAAGGAGAATAAAATATGACCGTTAAAGATTTTTTCAATACAATTTCAACGCTGCTAATAACACACGAATTTAATAAAGCTGGTAACAAATTATGTATTCGTATATCGGATCGTACCAACCTGAATCAATCTGGGCATCAGTTCTGCGCCTACGGAGAGATGAAATCAAGTAGCACAATAAAAGAATGGGATATGACATATCCGTTTAAAAATGTGTTTTACGGTGAAGAATCACAAACCATTTCAATTTTAGACATGGAGGTTCTAAAATGGAATTTATGGGCTGGAGAGGGCGATAGTGCAATATATGTCTTGACTATTGAAGTAGACACCAATATATAATATTATAATTATTATATATATATTATTATTAATATATATATAATAAAATTTAATTATTTATATTATTTTTTTCTCTCTATAAGGAGAGAAAAAAATAAATAATATATAATATAATATAATATAAAAGGAGGGTGATTATGGATAATTTAGATTTACTCTTAAGGGAATTAAATAAAGCGGTTGAGTCTAAAGAGCCTATATATTTTTCCGTTATGAAGACCGGGTGTTCAAATCTATATTCTAAAGTATATCCTACAAAGATAAGTTATGACGGCTGGTTATGTATCAGTTGTAAGGACGACGAGTTCTTAAACTTCAATGCAGACGATTATTCTCTACACTTCGACAACACCGAAGGCATACCTCATTTTGCCTTTAGAAAGCGGGATGAATATATCGGAATTTGTTTTTAAAAAAGTTGTTGACAACGCAAACCAAAAGTGATAAAGTAATGAAGTAAGGTAAAAATTAAAGGCTACGGAACATAACCAAATTTGCATTATAAATACAATCAATGTGGTTCTCCTTAAATAACACATTCGTGGCCTTTTATTTTTTACACAGAAAGGGGCATAAAATGAAAAATATCTATCAAACTATCTCAGATGTAATGGCAGAGATTGGTGCTATCGGCAAAGACAAGAAAAATCAATCCCAAGGTTTTATGTACAGAGGTATTGATGCCGTAATGAATGCACTCAGTCCCGCATTAGTCAAACACAAACTCTTTGTAGTTCCCGAGATTCTCGAACAGATCAGAGAAGAAAGAACGAACAAGAACGGAACTACTCTTATTTACTCAGTATGTAAAATTAAATATACCTTTTATGCAGAGGATGGATCATCAGTATCTGCTACCGTTATCGGCGAAGGTATGGATTCTGGCGACAAGGCAACCAATAAAGCTATGAGTACCGCTTTTAAGTATGCTTGTTTCCAAGTATTCTGTATTCCTACAGAAGAAATGGTTGACCCGGACGCTGAGGTTCACGAAGTAGTGCCTAAGACAACAAAGGCAGAGAAAGAACCTGAGGCAGAGAAGCCTAAAAAGACCAGTGAAGATATGACAAAAGAAAAGGAAAAGATTTCAGAGTCTGACCTTGAAACCTTGAGAAAGATGATTAACAGAGACAACATCTCAGAAGAGAAACTGTTAGAAACATACAAGGTGACTGCTGCCGAAGAATTAAATAAAGCCCAGTTAACAAACATTAAACAGAACTGGGATAAAGTAAGACAGAAATGCACACAATGAGGTAACTAATGGAGTTCATAGGTCATCTCGTCGGGGCAACACGAAACTTATCGACAGGTAAATTTAATATTACCTTCGAACTCGATGAAGGAAACATACAAGACCTTGACAAGATAAGTGGAAACAAAAAGTTAATAATACAAGCGAAGCAGCATTACGATAAACGAAGCCTTACGGCTAACGGATATGCGTGGAAACTTATGCAACTAATTGCAGAAGCCACAGACCAAACCAAGTGGGACGTTTATCTTACTTGCATACAAAGATATAGCAGAGCCTTTACACACCTAATCGTAAAGCCAAATGCGATACCGAGAGTGCAAGAGATGTTTCGCGTTTGTATTGACTTAGGCGAGATAACCGTGAATGGTCATACAGGACATCAGTTACAATGCTATTTCGGAAGTCATACATTTACGACTAAAGAAATGAGTGTGTTTATAGACGGAATTATAAGCGAATGTCGTGATCTTGAGATTCCAATAATTCCAGACAGCGAAGTCGAGAGATTAAAAAAGGAGTGGGGCAAATGACAACAATCTCAGTTACAGATGAAAGAGATAATGTAATTTATCTTAGAGATTTATGTCCGGGCGATTTCTTTTACGTGAATGATCCCGAGGATATGAATTTATTAACAGGGATGGACAGCATTAATGCAGAAGCATTTAGTCTGGTCAATCTGACAAAGAAAATATATTCAGTAGATACATTAGTCTGCAAATACAAAGAAATTAAAATTGATGCAACGCTATGAAACCTACCCAAAGCATAATTCAAACCGAAAAGAAATGCTATATATGTGGATGTGCAAGAGAAGAAATACTAAGCGAACATCATTGCATTTCCGGGGACGGCAGACGAGATATTGCAGAACGTCTTGGATTAAAGGTTTGGATATGTTATTATTGTCATAAAGCATTACACGATAATGACAATAACGATAAGGACTTTGATTTACAGATGAAACAGAAAGCTCAAATGGTCTTTGAAGAAAAGATAGGACCGAGAGAGTTATGGCTTGAATACTTCTGGAAATCGTATTTATGAAAGGCGGTATGGACATGGAAAAGACAGGAGGTTGACCTAATGGATAGGTTGGGTATTTAACAATGACAAACATCGAAGAATTGTGTAACAATGTTATACAACAAAAGGCAGCACGCCAACGGCAGAACATAGAATACTTTATTGTTGAGTTTGAAAAACAAATGACAGGTGACTTAGATAAGCTCTATCAAACAGATAAAGAACAGTATAATATATCGCTTGCCAACGTGAAGAAACAAGGCATAAGAGTATTTAGAAACGCCGAAGGCAAACACAAATTAGACTGTACGAATATGTCGAGCAACATATTTGAACATTTATAAAACATCTGGCGCTTACAGCAATCATTACATAAAACATTGGAATAGACTTTTAATCTATATTTACTTTGCGTCAGTTATATCGGGCTCAAACAGCAATATATAATAAAAAAAACAGCCATTGATAAGTTTTTATATTATGAGTCCGGCAAGCCACAAACAAAAATAAAATTCTGGCACTCACAGCAATTTATCACCTTGCAATTGGTTTTATGTGTCAGGGAAAAGAGGAAAAAATGGATTTCGCAAATGCTTTAAAAGAAGAAGCAAGAAAAACTTATACTGAGAATGGCGCTCAGGCATACAACACTACGTCGGATGCTTTGTTGGACCTTTTCGGTACTATCGGTTCTTTAAGAACCAGAGATTATACGGAAATTGATACGCTTGTTGAAGAAGCGTTCAAGATTGATCCGTTATTTACAATGAAGATTATCTTTTATGCGAGAGATATAAGGGAAGGATGCGGCGAAAGAAAAGTCTTTAGACATATTATTAACTACATCGCAAATAAATACCCTTATGCTCTTATGAAGAACGTCATTCTTATACCGAAGTTCGGTAGATGGGATGATATGTACGCTCTTGTAGGTACTACTCTGGAACATTTTATGTGGTGTGTAATGTATGACCAGTGGTTTAGAGACTTGGCCAACTATCATGAACACCAGCCCATCTCTTTGCTTGCAAAATGGATTAAGACACCTGATGGTTCTTCAAAAGAAACAAGAAGACTTGGTTGTTTAACTGCTAAGAAGTTAGGATATATTAAGACCAGTGACTTTAAGAAACAGTTAAGGGCATTGAGAAGACACATTGATGTTACAGAAGTTAAGATGACCGCAAACGAATGGTCTGACATTGAGTATTCGGCGGTTCCGAGTAACGCAATGACTAAATACAGACACGCATTTGATAAGCACGATAATGAAAGATTTATGTCATTCATTACAAAGGCAGTTAACGGCGAAGCAAAGATTAATTCTTCTACGCTTTATCCGTATGATATTGTAGAAAAGTATTTATATAATGGCGAAAAGTCCAATGTACTTGAAGCACAATGGAAACAGTTGCCTAATTATGTAGAACCCGGAACCAATGCAATGATAATTGCAGATGTATCTGGCTCAATGTCTGGAAGACCTATGGCAACATCAATTGGACTTGCAATGTATTTTGCAGAGAGAAATGTTGGAGCATATCATAATTTATTTATGACGTTTTCTTCTAATCCCGAGGTTGTTACTCTTAAGGGCGACACCTTAGAACAAAAGATACAGTTTATACACAATGTAAACTGGGGCGGATCGACAAATCTCGAAGCAGCATTCAAACTTATTCTTGACATCGCCATTAAAAACAATATTCCTTCAGAGGAAATGGTTAAGTCATTAATCATCGTATCTGATATGGAAATTGATATGGCAACATCAGGATGGGGAACTCCTACTTTATCTGCAACTTGGTCGTTCTACGATACAATGAGAAATTTATATCACAGAAACGGATATGAAATTCCTAATGTTGTGTTCTGGAATGTTAATTCAAGGCACGACGTATTCCACGTGGACGCTAAGAGAAAAGGCGTGCAGTTATGCTCAGGTTCATCTATCAATACATTTAAACAGTTAATGGGCTGTATAGGTATGACGCCTGTTGAGATGATGAATAAAATAATCAACTCAGAAAGATACGCCGAAATAAAAATAGAATAATAATTATGGGGGAGCCGTTAAACTGTTGTATTTGTAGACCATGGCTACGGTATAAGCGGTGAAACAGATGTTGCAATAATGACGGTAAGGGCACTCCCCTGCCACGCGATATAAGGCTTTATGCTTTATATAAATAGTCCTCGGATGGACTTCTCTAAGTTAAACTATTGTACGTTAAGGTTCAATGCCTTGCGTACAATTCGGAGGTATAGTTCAGTTGGTTGAACGCTTGACTGTTAATCAAGAAGTCGTAGGTTCAAGTCCTACTGCCTCCGCTGCATAAAGGTTTGACGGTTCCCTTTATGCGACTAGCATCACCTCCTTTCTGATGCATATATTTTGTTTACTTGTTGCACGGTGGCGAAATGGAGACGCGAATGACCTGATAACCGGAGGTTATGTAGCAAACGGCAGACACTACGTATAGGGTTCGATTCCCTATCCGTGCAAGCGTACATTGTGCCATAGCAATGCACGTTCAAATTTAAACCTTCTTGAAAAGTTGCATAGTGGCGGAATAGGTAGACGCTATGAAAGGTACAGGTAGATTGAGACTGGGGTTCGAGTCCCCCGTGCCGCTTTGAGAAATCATTAGGTGAAGTAACCTTTGGCGGAGCGGTTTCCCGACTGGTAGGTAATATCTCAATTATGTGAGTGTGCAAATCCTCACCTATGCAATAATGCGGTATGATGTCCGACTTGCTTAGGCCCATACAAAAAACCTAACTCCAAAGTTACAGACAAAGAGCAAGTGTCTTGTAAATAGCAAGGGAAAGAGAAAATCGTAAAAACAAGTAACTCTGATTATTTGTGTTGATGAAAAACGCGGAGAGGTGTGCTATTCTGTTTTGACCCATATGGCAAAATAGATAGACGGCTTTATGGTTACCCTTGCAAATTGCATAGTGGCGGAATAGATGTAGACGCTAATGACAGATAGGTTTCCCTATTGGTTCAATTCCAACTGTGTATTTGACGGCGAAATAGCCGACTACACAAGGTCCGAATGGTAGAGAGTGAGAAACCATGCAGGGTGCAAATCCTTGCCTATGCAAACGGAGTGAAGAACAAATTAATCGGCGACTCAGTGATATTGGCGCATCGGTACCGCGCCCAGCGACGGCTGCAAAATATCAGGCCAATAGCCGAGATGTGTGGCCCGTGGGTGACCTTAACCCACACGCTCCTTAAGGACGTAGTTCAATGGTAGAACATCGGTCTCCAAAACCGATAATGTGTGTTCGACTCGCACCGTTCTTGGCGACTTAAATACTGTACACAATGCCCCAATCTAATAAAAACATATCCCCCCAGTTATGTTTGTAATCTATATGAAAAACACCACAAGTGATGTGTTCCACTCAAACACATTAACCCATTCGAGTGTCGCAGTACAGTTGCTCGAACATTGGGCTGTCGCCAAGCGGTAAGGCAACGGGTTTTGATCCCGTCATTCGCTGGTTCAAATCCAGCCAGTCCAGTACATTATTAAATTATATTTCAAAGGAGGAATATTATGAACCGAGTAATTTTAATGGGACGCCTAACTAAAGACCCGGACATCAGAGGGGAAGGCACCGCGCTTGTTGCTAAATATACTTTAGCAGTTGACCGTAAATACAAGAGAGATGAAGACGACAGCGTTGATTTTATTTCTTGTGTTGCATTTAGTAAAGGCGCAGAATTTGCAGAGAAATATCTCAAAAAAGGAACCAAGATGTTGGTAAGCGGTCGTATTCAGACAGGCAGTTACACCAACAAGGACGGACAGAAAATGTATACGACGGATGTCATCGTTGAAGAACAGGAATTTGCAGAAAGCAAAAAGGCATCTGAAGAATCAAACGGTGGTTCAAAGCCTAAGGCAGTTGATGCAGACGAAGACTTCATGAATCTGGACGATGCAAAAGATGATATGCCGTTCTAATTAAATTATATAATGATAGTGGTACTGAGAAGTGGAGAGCGAGAAGAAGCCGACCACTTCTCTTTAAAACCCTAAAAGGAGGTTGTATGCAATTAAAAACAAAATTAACCGAGTTAGTTAAGGCAGGCAACAACAAGATAGTTTCTATCGGCTCCCAGTCAGGATTTTTCTTTATCGGTTACCCACAAGAATTTCTTGAACAGGAAGAAGAATATAACAAGAGATGGGAATTAGCCTTTAAGCAGTCAGTGGCGGCGGCAACCACTGCATATAATAACTGTGTTAAGTCACCACCTGACCCGGACAGAGAAATTAAAAGGAAAGAACGTGACCCTAAGACAAACCGTATGACAGATATGGTTGTCCCCATCGAAATTCTTGAAAAAGAATGGAAACAGAAATGCGATAACCTTGAAATCGCTATGCAAAGAGCAAACATGAAGGTTAATAAATTTAAACCATTCGGAAAGAGAGAAGTCAAAGAGTGTTATCCGGGCCTTAACGATGATAAGGAAGTTATAATCATCAAGGGTTACGAAGTGGGAAGATACTGGATGAAATCAGAATTTGATAAAGACACAAGAAAGGACTTATGTAATGGCTGCATACAGAAAACCCATGAAACAAAAAGCGGTGAAATCGTCGGGGATGTCGCCAAATATGACCAAGAAAAAGCCGACAAAACGGAAGAAACCGAATCCGTATAAGGCGCCTCCGACAGTTAAAAGATATTATTCTGGAATTGCTTATGGAATAGACTTGTTGCGAGATGATTTAATTGAATCTTGCGACAGCGACATAGTAAAGCAATGGATAAAAGACCGGGCGCAACGCTTAAAGCAAGCGTCAAGTAAAAAACTCACAGACCTTGAGAAGAAAAAGACTAAAGAAAAACTTAAGGACTGGGAAGAAAGAGAGTGGGAAAACTTATGAATATATTTTCGATTACAGAACATGGCATCCCAATATTCGAAGGAACCATTGATCAGGTTGGCAATATGCTCAATATGACTCGATGTGACATTTATGATGCCATTGATGATTCGACTCTTATTAAGGGCAAATATTTAATTCACAAGAGAACCGAAGCAGAAATCTCAGCGAATATGTTACAGGAACATTTATATAATAGTGACGGTTCACGTAAGTATGAATATCGTCAAGGGTTTCCTAATCGTTACAGAGATGCTTCATCAAGAAGATTTACGGCAATGTAAGGAGGTTAATTATGGTAACTACAGAAGACATGTGTTTTGGTGACTGCGGTGCACCCTGTAATACTCATTGTACTTTATACGGCAGAAGCAGAACGGTCCTGATTTGTGATAAGTGCAAAGAAGAAACAGATGACCTCTGGCAGTTCGGAAGAAAACAGTTATGTAAACACTGTTTGTTGGATTCCTTTGCAATTACTGAAGGTAAATGTGATGAATGCCAGTGCGAAGATACATTGTATGATGTCGAAGGTAATCTGTTATGCGAAGACTGCGTAACCGAATTTTTTGACAAGGTTAAGGAGGACGATGATTAATGAACGTCTTAGTAGTGTGTGAAGAAAGCCAAAGGGTTGCATCCGCTTTTAGAGAGCTTGGCCACAATGCTTTCTCTTGTGACATAATTGATTGTTCTGGCGGACATCCTGAATGGCATATTAAACATGACTGCATACCATTATTGAATGGACAATGTACTTTTCAAACTTGCGACGGCAAGATGTACACTTTGCTTGGACCGTGGGACTTAATTATAGCACATCCACCTTGCACGTTCTTAACAAACACTGGAAACAGATGGTTTGACGTTGAGAAATATGGCGAAGCAGCGATACAGAGAGAAAAAGACAGAGAAGAAGCAATTAAGTTCTTTATGACCATTGCGAATTGCGACTGCAAAAGAATAGCGATTGAAAATCCGATAGGCGTTATGAGTACACGATTTCGCAAGCCTAATCAGATTATTCATCCATATATGTTTGGTGATCCCGAGAGAAAAGCCACGTGCTTATGGCTTAAGAACTTGCCAAACTTAGAGCCTACGAACATTGTAGAGCCAAACATCATTCATTACAAGAATGGAAAAGGAACTGACTCTCCTTGGCACGTAAACACAATGTCGTTACCTAAGGAAGAGAGAACAAAAGAGAGAAGCAAAACATTTCCGGGCATAGCAAAAGCAATAGCTGAGCAGTGGGGAAGTTTAGGGAGGTATATAAATGAATAATCAAGGTGCAAAAGCAGATGCTGGTAAATTACCGTTGACACTTGTGCCATTGGAAATTATCAGAAACATAGCAGAGATTCGTCGCTATGGTAAAAACAAATATGGTTCATCAGAAAATTGGAAAACTATTGAACCAGTGAGATATAGAGATGCAATGTTCAGACATATGCTCTTATATCTTGAAGACCCTTATGGAGTAGATGAAGAGAGTGGACTGCCTCATTTATGGCATTTGGCTTGTAATGTTGCTTTCTTATGTGAACTTGAAAAGGATGAGTTTAAAAAACCAGTCCTTGATTTAAGCAAGTTTAAAGTTTCACCTGAAACAGTACAGAAATTAAAAGAAGCAGTGGATGAATCATCTCCTACGGTTGTGGTTGATGCAGACGGCTTCGATTGGAAACAAGGAGATTATGTATCACCTGTTGACCATATGGTTCAAAACGTAGCAAAGCAACGGCAGGTTGCCGACAAATTTAAAGACACAAATGGTTTAGTTGATGAATTTTAAAAGGAGGAAAAATATGATACCGAACTGGGTTAATGTTGCTTGTGATGAAAATCCGGGAGCTTTGACTTTCATTATGGAAGTCGTAACGCTTGTAGGGTTTGATAAAGCAGAGGAATACTTTAAGAAACTGCTTGATAATAACATTGTCGGTTCCGAGTTGTATATGCTTTGGAATGACTGTTGCGACAGAAACACTTTAATCGCTATGAACATAATGCATACGCATAGCCTTGATGATATTGTTGAACACATAAATGCCAAGAATGGCAGAGGAATTTCTTATTTAAGGGAGGATAAATAATGGGCAAGATAACAATTTTTGATTTAGATGCAGGTATCGGCAACGTATTAGACGCTCTTGATAATCTCGTAGACATGGAAACTGGTGAGATTACGGATGAAGAACAGTTTAATCTATTAAGGACTGAACTCGATGCCTTGGCAGAGAAGAGAGACGAAAAGATTTCTAACATCGCCTGCTGGATCAAGCAGTTAGAGTCCGATGCCGAAGCAATTAAGAAAGAAAAAATGAAACTGGCCGCAAGACAAAAAGCAGCAGAGAACAAAGCCAACAACCTTAAGAGATACCTTGGTTTTGCATTAAACGGCGAGAAGTTTAAAGATGCAAGAGTAAGTATTTCTTATAGACCGTCACGAACAGTAGAGTTTGCCGAAGGCTTTAATTACTTTAATCTGCCTGAAGAGTTTCAGAAAATTACTTGTGAACCTCGTAGGACAGAACTCAAAGAAGCACTCGAAAACGGACTTACTATTGACGGTGTCGAAATTGTAGAGAAATCCAATATGCAAATCCGATAAACTACACTAATAGAAATGGGGCATTCAGATGTTAGTTGACAATGAAAAGTTAGAGCAAGCGAAAATAGCATTGGCTAGTGAAACGCCTGACTTAATAGCAGAGTTGATGAATCTGCAACAATATGATTCAAGAAATCATAAAGCTCTTTGCCCTTTTCATAACGAAGATACTCCGAGTTTTGTATGGGACCCGAAGCGCCACAGATATATGTGCTTTGGGTGTCACGCTACCGCGGATATTGTGACTGCTTATACATCCACCGGGCTGACATTCTTGGAGGCTTGCGAAAAGATATTCGAAAAGGCTGGAATTACATATGCCTTTGGCGAAAAGGGTGTAAAAACGCAGGCACAATACCGTTATCCGCACGAGGAACCGTTGAATGACAAAGAGAAAATAACTGAATATTTTGAGAAGCGCTGCATTTCAAGAGCCACTCTCGACCATTGCGATGTAAGAGAAGATGAAAAGGGCAATGCAGTATTTAACTATTACGACACGAACGATGTTTTAACTCTGGTTAAATACAAGCCCTCTCACAAAGTCAAAAAGGGCGAGAACAAATCGTGGTGTCAGAAGAATGCAGACTCAAGACCTCTCTTGTTTAATATGAACAGAGTTACGCCCACCCAAGCGCTTTTGATTACGGAGGGCGAACCCGATTGTCTTGCGGCTATTGAAGCAGGCTATATGAATACAGTTGCAGTTCCTTTAGGTGCCAACAACTACGGTTGGATCGAAGAGAACTGGGACTTCCTTGAACAGTTTAATTCTATCATCCTTGCATTTGACAATGATGAAGCAGGGTATAAGGCCACAAAGGAAGTTATTTATCGTTTGGGAACATGGCGAACAAGCCTTATGGATATACCTGAAACGACAGAATATTGGGGCGACGAAGTCAAAGTAAAAGACATTAACGAATTGCTTTACTATTGCGGTAAAGAAGCCGTCCTGAATGCGATTATCAACGCAAAAGACTCTCCCGTGCAGTCAGTTGTTGACTTTTCCACGGTTGAGGATATTGATATTGATAATATGCCGGGCATATACACTGGGTTTAAACAGGTCGACAAAGTCATCGGTAAGATTTTCTATTCGATGGTAACCATTGTAAGTGGTCTTCCGTCGTCTGGTAAAAGTTCTTTTTTAAACCAAATCATAAGCAACGTGATTGATAGCGGAGAAAAGGTTTGGATATTCTCTAAAGAGATGAACGCGAACATCTTATCCAACTGGTTGACAATAAGCCTTGCAGGCACTGGCAATCTTAAGCAGTATGAGAACAGTTACACTGGAGAACCGTTCTATAAACTGCCGACAGAAACAAAAAGAAAAATCAGAGAGTATTATAACGAACAGTTATACATCTACAAGGACGACGCTCCTAACGACGAAGATTCGCTCTTTGAAAGTATGGAAGAATGTGTACGCAAGTTTGGCATACGAACACTGATAATTGATAACTTAATGTGTATTGCATTAAAGAACGGCACGAGCGATAAATATGATGCTCAGACGGACTTCTTTAACAGGCTCTTAAGTTTCGCAAAGAAGTTTAATGTAGCAATTATCATTGTATGTCATCCGAAGAAGCTTCCGGCTGGCGTCAGAGAAGTAGATATGTATGACATAAGCGGTTCGTCAAACATAATTAACTTAGCGCATTTAAGTTTTGCGTTAAGGAGAGTCACAAAAAAGGAAAAGGAAGACCCGAAGTGTCCTTACGCTAAATATGATGTAATGCTTTCTATCATCAAAGACAGAATACAGGGACGTAACGGTGTCGACGTTCCGTTTTATTATGATAATCCGTCACGTAGGTTCTATACTAACCTTGAAGAATATAGGCGAGACTTTAAGTGGGATAGCGAACACACCAATAAAGACTTGCCGATGCCTGAAAAGTTAGTAGATTATGCAGAAGAGTTATATGGAGATAAAAAATGATTACGCAAGGAATGAAAATAAAGGTTTTTCCTGATACTAATATTCAGGCCTACAAAGATATGATTTATGACGAGGGTTATTTCTGTTCGTTAGAAGGCGAATATTTAGTAGTCGGAAGGGCATTTAAAAACATGTCAAAGAAAACTTGGTTCTCCTACCGCTTTAACGAATGGAGAGTAAGAGCAAGGTTATCTAAACAAGAAGCGGCCGAAATGTTAGGCGTATTAAAACCTACCATTGACCGTTGGGAATCGGGCGCAACACTGCCAAGCAGTGAATGTAGGCCCATAATTACCGAAATAACTGGTATAGAGTTTGAAACCATAGGGGGATCAACATGATGAACACTTTTATGTCTGCTGCCGAATACGAGAGAGCAATGAAAGAACTAGCTGGCAACAATGCTTATATGACAAACGGTGTGAATACCGAATATGATTCAGAAGCCTTTCATAAACAAGCAGATGATTTGATGTGCAAGGTTCTCAGAGGACTTGGTTATTCGGCCGGATGTGACATATATGATAAAATACCAAAATATTATTCTAAGGAGGTTTAGCAACTATGAAAAAAATGATCGTGTACAATTTGACAAACGAGAGAGGGGACGTCGTAAAGAAGTTAGGCTTTGCGTGTCCTGACTGTCAGAAAGTATATAGTGAATTGCGTATGAGATACGAAAAGACATCAATCACTTGTACTTGTGGAACGAAGTTGAAGAATCCGATGTGGGAGGTAGCGTATGAATCAGATGAAGACCGTTAGAAAATATTTAGAAGATGGCAACTCTTTAACCAGTATGGAAGCCTTTAGAAAGTGGGGCATTACAAGATTATCCGATAAGATTTTTAAGTTGAGGCAGACCGGGTTACAAATAGACTCCATCCCGACCGAAGGAAAGAATCGTTTTGGCGACACCGTTCACTTCTCAACATACAGATTATCTTGTGTTAATGACATATTAAAAGAAAGGGAAGGCAAATGATAATTACTATAATAGTTGGGTTTATTTGTTTCGTTGTTGGCGGATGTTGTGGCTTTGTTATGATGGCACTTATGGTGGCAGCAAGCCGTGAGGATCAGCGCAGAGAAAGGGAAGCGGATGATATACGAATACACGAGTCCTAACGGATATAAAGGTAGAATGTATCAGGGCGCGAGACCGGGTTGCACTTCCGTGTCTATTCGTGATAAGAACGGCAAGGAAGTGTTTCACACGGGCTTCTCGAACTGCAAAACATTTCAAGATTTAAAAGATGAAGTAGACGATTTTCCAGAATTTTTAAAACGACTAACTGAGGAGGGCTAATATGAAATTTTGGGGTTATATTTTTATAATTTTGTTTGCAATCGTGGTATTTTTATTTTTCAGCGAACGGAGGAAATAAGATGGTTACAGTTATTTGTGACAGATGCAAAGAAACCATTGTCACATTAGATAGCACAAGCCAAATAAGCGACTATGTATCGTATGTTGAAGTGCATAAAACAATTTTAGATACTTTATATTCTGGTGAAACCCGTCGCTATTGTCTGTGTGATAAATGTATGAAAGATTTTCTGTACTGGCGATGTAGCTCGCAGCCAACATTTACTTCTGAAGAAGTATGTGAAAAACTTGTCGAGGTAGGACAACATGACCACACCCGATTTAAGTTGAATGAAACAATTATGTATAGTCCATCGGAAGTTAAACATATATTGGATGGTACATATGTCTATAAAGGAGAGCAAAAAGGGAGGCAGGAATGAAACAATGCAGAGACTGTATTCATAAAGACGTGTGCTATGTTCTGAAGGCAAAAGCGATACCCGAAGAGCCTTGCATTTATCAAAGCAACAGCGCCGCTATTTATGATGAGATATACACTATCGGTTACGAAGACGCGGTTGCAGATATGAGAAATATGATCATGGAACAGCAAGGGAAGAAGCATAACAAGTACCGCAAGAAATATAATACGGATTTAAGCCACTGCTTTAAAGATAAAAATATGTATTATATTCTACAGGCTTGGAAGAATTGGAGGTCAAAATGAATAGAAACGAATGTGACGATTGTATGTTAGACGGCACGGATGCTTGCGCTGGTAGAGTAGATGGTCACATCTGCCCGGACTTTTTAAGAGAGTGTCCTAAGTGTCCAGAATATGACACTATACATCATAACTGTCCATTGTATTGCAAGTTTATTCGAGATGGAATGAAAGAAGAACTGAGCGCATGGATCGAGGAACTGAGAGATAAGGTAGAACGTATTGACGAGCGCACTTATTTAACCACAAATGGCGATACGACCGGGTACGGTGTCAAAGACGCTTATCAGTTCAAGAAAGAAGTATTGGCCATATTTGATAAAACAATATCCGAATTAAGAGGAGCCGACAGATGAAAGATGAGATTTATTTTGCAGACGGAACGCCGTTTGAACCGCCTGAAGACCCATTATTTAAAAAATATCCTCCGTGCGAGAAGTATGATTATCATTGTTGGTGTTGCTCTAAGTGTCCTCGTGGTTGGGATTGGAGCATTCCCGAAGAAGACAAAGAAATTTATGAACAATATCAAAAAGAATTTAACGAATATTGTGAAAGTCACGGTGGCATTGAGAACATTTTGATTTATTTGAACTTGGAAGGAGCAGCAAGATGAAAGTCGATATATATAATACAGATAAACAATACCGTGTGATATATGCCGATCCTCCATGGAAACAATCTAAGGGTGGTAAGAAAGCGGTAAGAAAGAATAGCAGCGGAAAGCCCCTTGATTATCCAGTATGTTCGATGGAAGAAATCAAAGAACATCTGAGACAAGCAGATTCCTTGACTGGTGACGATGCGATATTATTCTTATGGACCATCGACAAATATTTGTTTGAAGCTGAAGAAATCGCAAAGTCCTTAGGCTATAAACTACACGCTCGTATGATATGGAATAAGGTCAACGGCATTCCGGCAGCGTTTACGGTACGATATGGCCACGAATACTTGTTATATATGTATAAAGGCAAGTTAACACCAGTAGCCAGAGAAGAGCGCGGAAAGATACATACCGTGTTTACCGAGCAAGTAAAGAAGCATTCTCAGAAACCTGAAGAAGCATACCGAATTATTGAAAGATTATATCCACACTTCAATAAAATAGAGTTATATGCGAGAAACGAAAGGGAAGGTTGGGACTGCTGGGGCGATGAAGTATAAAGGAGAACGCAGATGAGTAATTATACAGCACAATTATATTGTGAAAGATGCGGTAAATTATTGGCAGAAGTCAACGCGTATCACGAGCCGAGAGCGGGTGTTTTTGTTCCGCAAGATTTTATGGAAAGAAAGTACAGACTTCCTAGTATGTTTTGCCAAGAGTGTTTAAACAGAGTGGAGGATGAACGCGATGAATAAACTGAGAGAAGTTTTGTTCGATGAGTCTGGCAAAACGGCGGCGTTTCTTAAAAAATGTCACGAAGAATTTAAGAAAGAGAAAGGCTGTTCTACTTGCAAGAATCTAAAGCACGTCCGAGACTATCCGGGTTTTGTAGATGCAGAAGAGAACGAATGTACCGCTGGCCTTGAATGTGATACCGTTTTATTTTCGGTGAAGAACTGCCCCAAATGGGAAGAAAGGGAACTGCTATGAATGATATGATTGCAAAAACACCTGTCTTAGAACTAATTGACAAAGTAGTCTACAGTCAAGAATGGGCTGAGTTTAGATTAGATTATGGTTCACGCGGACAAATCGAACTTATAAAAACCTTTATCATGGAATCGTCTTCGGACAATTTCAAAATAGGTTATTGGAGAACCAGTCATGTGCCGAACGAAGATTATGTATGTTCTGAGTGCGGTGGCGCTTGTTGGTATTACGACGTAGAAAAGGATGTGTCTAAAAGCAGATACTGTCCGAACTGCGGAGCGATGATGTGGGGATTTCATAAATGAAAACGTGTGCAAATTGTATTTATAAAGACAGAGACTGGGGAGAGAATCCCTGCCGTACTTGTTTTGGCGTTACTAGTGATTATGAAAATTGGACTGGCGTCGAAGATGACTATGATCCTGTGATATGTGCAGAATGCAGACACGCTGGGCCATGTACATACATCAAAGGCGTAGCATACTTGACTTGTGATTTAGAAAACCATAAGCCAATATTTAATAGTAAACCAAAATGGTGTCCGTTACACAAGGAGGAAAATGATGAGTAAACAATATGGAAGTTATACAGATGCGGATTTAAACGATTGGCAGATGTTGCCTGAGAATAGCAGAGTTTTAACATCAAGTGCTTTTGGTGCGTGGTTGTTAAGACGCGACGAAAGAAAAGGCAATAGAGATTTAATAACAGAATTTGAAAAGGCAAAAGCAGAGATGGAAAAGAGAAGAAATGCTCTTGATGATGGTAACCTCAATGATTTTAAGAAATGTAAAATGCAAGGATATAGCGATTCAATGGGCATCTTAGACAATCGTATTGAAGAATTGAAAGGCGAGAAACAATGAAATTGGACGAAGCGGTCGAAAGACTTAACAATGTAATCATTTGTGAGAAATGTCACATATCGGGCAAGGAGTGTAATGATAATTGCCCAACTCAATATAAGGCCGGGACCGTCGGCGAATGTGTAGAAGCAATGGAAACAGTTCTGAATTTTGTTAAACATAACAGGGGTTCAGAACAAGAAAGATGGCTGAGAGGAGAGTAAAATGATTGAAAAATATACCGATCCTCAATACACTCAACTTCCATATGGCGTACCTATTCCCAAGAAAGAAAGTTACGAACAAGGCTACGCAGACGGCAGAGCGAGTATGATTGAAAAAAATTGAGAAGATACGAGCGGAGATGGATGAGTATGAACCATTTCAAAATGGACATTGGAAGGATGCGTCTGAAATGAAATTTGCATTGATGTATGTAATAGACAATCGCATTAAGGAACTGAAAGGAGAACAGGAATGATATATGTATATGAAAATGATATTTACGATAATCCGTCACGCGAAAAAATAAAATACAGTTCCGAACACATACCGAGAGTCGGAGAAATTTTACACTTTCCACATATTGGTGGCTTTAAAGTTAAAGATGTTGCTTACGAAATATCTGATGACAGCGAAGAGAATAAAATAATGTGGGTTGAAGTATATGTTGATAAACTGAAAGGAGAAAACAAAAAATGATGAACGGAAGATATACTTATGATGACTTCGAAAGAATGCGTGAGCAAGACAAAAAGGAAGGAGACTCTATAGCCAAAAGGGTGTTGAGATATATTGGTTATGGCATAATCGGTGTGATTATTGTTTTAGTAATAGTATGCCTTTTTAGTTGCTTCTATTCAGTGGATGAACAGCACAACGCAATAATCACCCAGTTCGGACAGATTGTCAAAGTGAACACCGCTGGATTTTATTTTAAAGCGCCGTGGCAGTCGGTTAAGAAAGTAGACATGACCACTCATGGCACATCTATAGGATATGTAATTGAAGATGATTCACAGAAAGGATCATATCCCGTAGACGAAGCGAACGGCATAATGATAACTTCGGACTTTAATCTTTTAAATATAGACTTTTATATTGAATACAGAGTGTCCGACCCGGTCGCTTATGTTTATAATTCCAAAGAACCCGAAGCCGTGTTAACAAATATCGCGTTGGCGAATATTCGTACCATAGTTTCAAACTACACGGTCGACGAAGCTATGACGACAGGCAAAAATCAAATTCAGGCAGACATTAAATCGGCCATTCTCGATTCCCTTGAAGCAAGAAATCTTGGATTATCAGTTGTGAATATAACTATTCAGGATTCCAGACCTCCCGTTGACAGCGTAGAGTCGGCATTCAAGGCTGTTGAAACCGCAAAGCAAGGCGCCGATACCGCAATGAACAATGCTCTTCAGTATCAGAACAGTGAGATACCTGCCGCAGACGCGAAAGCCGATGCAATTATCCAGCAGGCAGAAGCCAAAAAGACATCAAGAATTGCTGAAGCCACTGGTCAGGTTGAAAGATTTAATCAAATGTATGGACAGTATAAGCAGTTCCCTTTTACAACAAAAAAGAGACTGTTCTATGAGAAGTTGGAAGAAGTAATTCCGGGTTGTAAGATTATTATTACCGACGGCTCTACAGAAACGATGTACCCTTTGGAATCATTTATTAGCACCGAAACGGAAGGAGAACAATAATGAATAATCTTAAAAAGAAATTAATTATATTATTATCGGTTATGAGCGTGGGCTTTGTTGTGTTGTTATTATTAGGTATCATCACATTCTTTTCTTCAACATACACGGTTAAACCCAATGAAACTGCCATCGTTGTACGATTAGGCAAGGCTCAATCATCAGTAAATACCGCCGGACTTCACTTCCACGCACCGTTTATTGAGAGTACAACGAAGATTTATACTGGCGATATGCTTTATGACATTCCTGTATCGGATGTTATTACGGCTGACAAGAAAACAATGATCGCTGACTGTTATGTTATTTGGTCGGTAACTGATTCTGTCAAATATTATCAGACGCTAGGTGCCATTCAGGGAAGAGGAGAAGAAAGAGTTGAAGCGGCCGTATTTAATGCCGTTAAGAATACCATCTCTTCAATGACTCAGGACAACATTATCGCCTCCAGAGGTTCAACACTTACGGATGAAATTACCACAGCGTCCAATTCGGATATATCACAGTACGGCATTACCATTGAGTTGGCAGAGATCAAAACTCTTGATTTACCGGACGATAATAAAAATGCGGTTTACGAGAGAATGATTTCGGAAAGAAATAACATTGCCGCAGGCTATACCGCTAAAGGCGATGCTGAAGCACAGAAGATTAAGAACAATACAGACAAGCAAGTATCTATTACTGTAGCAAATGCCGAAGCCGAAGCAGCCAAAATCGAAGCGGAAGGCGAAGCTGAGTATATGAAAATCTTGTCGGATGCCTATAACGACCCCGACAAAGCAGACTTCTACAATTTTGTAAGAAGTCTTGACGCTCTCAATTCTCTTAAGAGCAGCGATGCAACAATTATTTTAGATAAAGATTCTGAATATGCCCGAATACTTTACGGCGCAGAATAAGGAGAACAGAATGAATGTTAAGCAATGTGAGGCGTGTGAACATTACAGAAGAATAACATGGTCGGCGCCTTATCAACCAAAGGGTTATCACACAATTGGAATGACTCACGCTTACGGATATTGTGCATTACACAAGAAGAGATGCTTGAATATAAAAAAATGCAATAATAAGGAGGACAAATAAGATGTACGATATTGATACCGTTGTTAGATTTAGAATACCGGGCTACGGCATTCCGGCCGTTGGATGTGATAAAGGCTTTATCGAAGCGGTAATTTTACACAAGAATTACACATCCTACATAATTAATTCAGAGCACTACGGCGTGCTTATCGTTGATGAGGTTGAAATCTACGAGACGTACGACTGTTTGACCGTTGAAGACATTAAGAAAAAGCAGGCTGCGGCAAACGTCTTGCATTATAACGATGCAGACCATTTTCTCTTAAGAGATTTTTATAAAATGTCTGCTCAAAATCAAGAAATAGTAAGAAGCGTTATTAACGCGTTGAATTAAGGAGGTATGCTATGCCGAACTGGATTGAAGGAACTTTAAAAATACGTGGAAATCTTTCTGACATTAAACGATTTTTTGACGAAGGACTGGACGCTTCTTCATATTTTGGCGAAGCACATCAATCAGACATAGATAAACAACGTGTTTTTACTGGGAATATCGAAGAAGGATGGATAGAATATACGTTTTCCGATGAACCGCACGTTAAAGGCACTCGTAGAATGTTTATTACGGATGATTATGTATTCGCAGATACAGAAGACGATGATCTATCGGTATGCTGCGTAGATATCAAACAGGCTTGGTCGTTTATTTCAAACGACACCGATGAACAGAAGTTAATCGAAATCGCAGACGAATATAACGTGGACTTAAGACTGTTTGGTATTGAATGTGGAATGCAATTTTGCGAAGAAATTATCGTATGTCATGGAGATAATGGCGACAAAGGCAAGATTGTACTAAATAAAGAGATTCAATACAAAGACTGGATGTGGGAATGTCCGTTCCCGCGAATGGGAGGCTAATATGTACATTTTAAAAACTTGGCGTGATCCGTACGACGACGGCTTTAATGTTTGTACTCGTAGAGAGATAACATTCAATGAAGGACTTACAGTTCTCGTCGGCTGTAATGGCTATGGCAAGACGACGACGCTATTAAACCTAAAAGAAATGTTGAGAAAAGAGAAGATACCTTGCTATATGTTCGACAATCTGCACGACGGTGGCAGTAATTCTCTCAGTTCTGCCATTTATTATGGCAATATAGACATGGCGTGTGGACTGATGTGTTCGTCTGAAGGCGAAAGAATCACTGGTAACATAGGTCAGGTCGCTGGTGGTTTAAAGCAGTTCTTAGACACTGGAAACCATCCGATGAACAGAAATCCCTTTGCTGCGTTTTTCGATAAAGACGATGAGCCTATTACAAGCAACAAAAGATTTCTCTTAATGGATGCCGTTGACTCTGGCTCAAGTATTGACAACGTCATCGAACTCAAAGAATTGTTTGATTTGATACTTGAAGACTCTAAGAAACAGGGCTTAGAAATCTACATTGTCGTTTCTTGTAATGAGTATGAGTTAGCGTGCGGAACACCTTGTATGGATATTCGTAATGGCAAATATATAACCTTTAAGGATTACGAAGACTTCAAGAAGTTTATTCTTAAAACACGTAAGATTAAAGACGAGAGATACGAAAAAATGAACGCAAGGAGGGAAAAAGAAAATGCCTGATTATACAATAACTACAGAAGCCGATATTGATAAATTATTAAAAGGGACCGTTAAGCTGGTCACGAAAGACTATGTCATCTATAAGCGTGACTGGTTGGGCGAGCATATCGATCAAGAAGCCGAACTTATTAAATCGTATGCACAATACAAAGAAACCTTTAATCAAATCGAGCAGTCGGAAGAGCAATTTAAAAAATGCGACAAGAAAGTGTCTTGCGAGGATTGTTTTTCGAGCAATCAGTGCAAGTTCTATTTAAACCTGATTCAGAAAAAAATCAAAAAGGTCATCGAAACTCACGAAAGATATAAAAATTTTAAACTGGTAGAACCGACACCTCTCAAAGATTTGTACGCGGGACAGGACTTTGATATTATTCAGTTCCACACAATTTTGGGAGACAGTTGTATTACTGGTTTTTGTGGTCAATGTTCGTGGAAAGATGGTATGCTTGAATCGTTAGATGGCGATTCATACTATGCAAATACTATTGTGTATGCTGAAAGTAAATTCCAGACCGATGAAGGAGAGAATTGCGTAGACATATTGGTTAATGAATGGTAGGAGGTTGGCATGAAACAATTAAAAAACTGTCCGAACTGCGGCGGCATACTTGACGATGAAGGCAGATGTATGTACTGCAAATCAAAGGTATATGACCTTACGGGTATGAGAATTGACTTAGACACCAGAGATATTGTCTTACTTAAGTTTAAATCGCAAGGGCGCGAGATAATATACAAGGCATTTCCTACAACAATAAGCGTCGAGCATCATATGGACCCGATTTGCTGCGCTTCGGGGTTCGGGCCGCAATATATAATGACCGCTCTGCCTGACATAGATTTAAACCTTGAATTTAGAGCGACGCCTTATATTAATGAGAACGGTGACACCGTTGTGTGCGAATCAAGACTAGTGGAGGAATAAATATGAAATGCCCAGACGTAAAGAAATTAAAACCTCTCGTAAAGAATGGTCAAGAAAAACACAGAAGAAAAGTGTTAAAAGATACCATCAGTGGCATCAAGTGGAGTGCTTCTCAAGGCGATATTGATAGAGAATTTCTAATGAGTTCTGATGAAGATGTTCAATATTGTGCTGAATTTTTACAACAGAGAGGTTATAAAACAATAGCCAGTCGCGGTGCTTTAGGTTGCCCATTGTTATATGTCAAATGGGGAGAAAAATAGGAGAGAGTATGATAATAGAGTTTAACAGACTAAAATCACAAAACATACATTGTATGCATTGTGGCAAAAAAATTGCCACTTGGCATATACAACTTGCTGGACATTGTTGTTTATGTGACGGATGTGTGAAGCTGGTCCATAGGGCGACAAATCAAATCTTGACCAATCCACCAACAACAGACGCACCAGTAAGATTGACAGAATAAGGAGAACGCCATGGAAAAAGAAAAATATATGATAAAACTTTATAAGTGTCGTTTATGCGGGGAAGTTTTTGATGAAGGCACTGCTCCTCAAAATAAGCATCATATTTTCATGTCAGATTTGGCCGTAGGAAAACATACCACACAACTGATAGCAGACAGAAGTGCGCACTATACAGATGATCACATTGGTCTGGCCGACTTTATCGGTTTTAAGTATGTATTCAAGGAGGAGACAAACGATGTTTGATTTTAAGACAAATGTATCATGTGTTTTAGAAAGTATATTTGCCGGGTTTAAAGATGAGAACATTAAGATGGCGGCAGATAAAATTACAGAACTTCATACAGATGAACTCGAAAGTTTAAAGACAGAAATAAAAAATCCAAAAACGTGTTTGTTTGCAGGAACTTACGAAGCAGATTGGATAATAGAACAAATCATAGACAAACGCATTGCCGAACTGAAAGGAGAGAACAATGACAGTTGATATTGATAAAATGGCAGACAGAGTGGCGGAAAAAGCACTTGATGAATTTACATATAAAGACAAGACATTAAGAGAATGGGTTGAAATTATTGTTGCACAGGATTTACTTGCCATTACCGAACTTGAAAAGATAAAGGCAGAAATAGAAGAAAAAGAATTTAAACTTAATTGTGCAACAATGTCTGGTGTTGCATTAAAGACGGCATATATAGAAGTCGCAAAGTTGTTAGACAATCATATATCCGAACTGAAAGGAGAGGGCAATGAGTGACATAATTGACATAATTAAATTGCTTTTAGTGTGGTGGGGAATGCCCATTGGATGTGCAATATTCTGTTATATTTTAGGGTGCATAGTAACAAAGTGGTCAAAGGAGAATAAAGAATGAGACTTATAGACGCAGATAATTACAAAGGTAAAGTTATAGCAAGTCATTGTTATAGTGGAGTAAACAAGTTAATCCGCATTGATGATGTACCAACAGTTGATGTGAATAATTTGATTATTTCCGAATTTGAAAAATTAAAAGAAGATATAGAAGAATATATGATTATTTCATTCTGTGATGATGACGATTTTAAAAACATTAGAAAGATTATAGACAATCATATATCCGAACTGAAAGGAGAGAACAAATGACAGATGAAAGAGTGATTGAAATATTACAAGAAATAAAAGACAAAATAGATACACCAAACAGAGGACGTTGTGATTATTTTATCGTAGACCAAATCGAAGAAATAGTTAAACGAGAGTTAGCAGAACTGAAAGGAGAGAACAATGACAGTTGATATTGATAAAATGGCAGACAGAGTGGCGAAAAAAGCATTAGATGAATATACATACAATGGCAAGACCATAAGAGA
>Ga0265300_10000786_pt1 | contig 32335 bp, 60 predicted proteins | sample AusTroGonzalo_MG_FD_193482 | JGI IMG/M metagenome (GOLD analysis project Ga0265300, IMG submission 193482) | Bovine rumen microbial communities from tropical cattle in Woodstock, Queensland, Australia - Gonzalo_03 | ecosystem: Host-associated > Mammals > Digestive system > Stomach > Rumen ...
AGCGCCGAAATACCCCCGAGGCAGTAGTAGAAGTCAGAGGGTAGTCAAAATTAAAGAATCAACTTTAGGAAGAAACTATTTTTACGGTGGTCGGAAAAGGCTACCTTAAACGAGTGAAAATCGCAAAGGGAGGCAGACCTTATGGACAAGCTCGCAAGAGAGAGAGCCAAAACCGAAAAAAACAAGATAACGAGACTCTTGAAGGCAGCAGGCATAGACGATAAGACGCTGAAGCTCCTCGCTTCAACAATCGCCAACACCGCAATGTTGAAAGCCAAGTTGGATGATGCTATGGAGACAATCGAAGAAGAGGACATTGTTTCCGAGTACGATAATGGCGGCGGACAAACAGGAACGAGAATCAATCCTGCCTTTACTGCTTACACGAGTTTATATAAATCATATTGCGCCGGAATGAAAATCATTTTGGATGCAATGCCCAAACAGGCGTCAGCTCAGAAGAAAGAGCTTGAGGCGCCGACTAATATGCTCGCCCTGATTCAAGCAAGGAAGAAAGCATGACAAGGCGAGGAAGTCAGGCACCAAGAATAAAAGTCGAGCCTCAGAGAATAGCCACAGACGGAGATGATGCAGCCGAGTTATTTGAGTATTATTCAACTCCTCTGGATAAATGGCAAAAAGACATTCTTGATTGTTGGCTTGGGAAGGATGAAAGCGGCAACTACAACACCACTTCGGCGAGCGAAACACTCCCCAGGCAGAACGGAAAGAACGTCACAATCGAGGCAAGGGAGTTTTACGGCCTGCTTATAAATGGCGAGCGCATATTGCACACGGCTCACCAAGTAAAAACCGCAAAGAAATCTTTTAGACGATTGGAAGCAATCTTTTCTGATCCACGCTTCCCAGAACTAAAGGAACAAGTCAAGAACATAAGATACACCAACGGCGAAGAGTGCATAGAGCTTATCAATGGTGGTGTAATTGAATATTCAGCAAGGTCAAGACAGGCCGCCAGAGGTTTTGATGGAATCTCGGTGGTCGTTTTTGATGAAGCCCAAGAGTTGACAGATGACCAACTCGAAGCAATCCTTGCTACTCTTTCAGCGTCAGCAACAGGAACAAGGCAAATTATATTTGCAGGAACGGCGCCCTACCCGAACTGCCCCGGAACTGTCTTCAAGCGTAAAAGGAAGTCAGCTCTCAATAATCCCTCTCCTCATGAAGCATGGCACGAGTGGAGCGTAGACGGAAACAGTGTCGAGGAAATCAAAGCAGATGATCACACGCTTTGGTATAACACAAACCCTGCAATGGGCATAAGGCTTAGTGAGGAGTTCACTCTGGAAGAGTTCACATCCATGACATTAGATGGATTTTGTCGAGAGCGTCTTAATTGGTGGATGCCCGAAATCGTCCACGAGGTTGAGAAGCCTATCAAAGAAGAACTTTGGGACGCTTGCTCCACATTGGAGCCTTTACCGAAAGGTAAAACCGCTTATGGCGTTAAATTCTCGGCAGATGGTTCGGAGGTATGCCTTGCCGGTGCTATTTTAACCGAACAGGGAACAATCCGAATCGAAATGATTGAGAGAAAATCAACAAACCAAGGCACAAGATGGCTTGCAGAGTGGTTAAATGCTCGTTATACAAAGGCATCATGTGTGGTTATAGATGGCAGAAACGGAGTTGATGTTTTAGTTGACCGCTTGACGGACACTTGGAAAGCAAAAGACTCCATTGTGAAGCCAAACACAAATGACGTGATTGCGGCAGCAGGATTTATTATTGACGGAATCACAGAACAAACCCTGCAATGGTATCAACCGCAGGTGGCACTAAGGGAAAGCGCAATATCTTCAACAAAGAGACCTATCCGAGGCGGATGGGGATTTGGCGGAGACAATTCCGCACCGATTGAAGCGTGTGCGCTTGCCGTATTCGGAGTAAAGACAACTAAACGAAATCCCAACGCATCAATGCGAATTGGCTAAGAGGACGTGAAGATGATATTAAATCTTGCAATCAGTCAAATCAATAACTTTCCCACCGAGGAATTTGAACGCTTCCAGAAGCTCGTGACAACATTTAACTTCCACGCTTCTAAGAATGCACAGAAGGATAAATATTACGAGGGCAAAATCTCTTTACGAGACGTCAATTTAGGTATTGCTATACCCGAAACGTTCAATAAATTAGAGATAGGTTGTGCCTGGGGAGCAAAGACAGTTGACGTTTTGGCGGCTCGCTCTATGTTTGATGGCTTCGTAGGCCTTAACGGAGAGACAGTTGAAGACGTTGACGCAATCGTTATGGACAATGATTTGGTTGCAGCTTACATGAAGGCATGCCGAGACGAATTAAAACTTGGTTGCACCTTCGCCACATTGTCAAACGGCGAGGATAATAAGCCTAAAATCCGCTTCCACTCTCCTCATACCGCCGCCGCAGTATGGTCAGGCGAGAAGAACCGCATTGACTATGGGTTTGCAATCGTATCAACGGCGCCCACAAATAATGACACATTAACTTGGGAGCCTAGCGAAATAAATTACTACACCGATGATGCAATCTGGGTACTCAGACAGGTTGAAGGCAAGTGGTTTGCCGAAGAGCATAAACACAAAATGGGAAGACCTTTGATGGAGCCTCTTATCTATGATGCTACTTCCGCAAAGCCCTTCGGACGATCACGAATCAAAGAGCCTATCAGAAGACTCATTGACGGATTTGTGAGAACCATTGCAAATGCCACAATCGGACTTGAATTTTCAACCTCTCCTCAGAAATACTTGCTCGGAGTAACCGATTCACAATATGACGTACTGATAAATCAGAAGTTCAAACAGTATGTCGGCTCTATGATTGTTTCAACCGGCAATCCCGAAACAGGAGAAAAGCCCACATTCGGACAGTTGGCGCAGGGCAATATTCAGCCTCATGTTGAAATGCTCAGAGCACTCGCAACTCAGTTCAGTGCGGCAAGTGGTTTAAGCGTAACCGATACGGGCGTAGTCAATGACGCCAATCCGACAAGCTCAGATGCAATTCTGGCACAGTCACAGACACTTATTGCCACGGCTGAACAGTTGAACGCTTCAAACGGCTATGGCCTTAGAAATATAATCCTCATGGCTCTCGCAATCCAGAATGATGTTGCTCTGGATGGACTTACAGACGAGCAGAAGGCAATCGTTGCACACTTCAAGAATCCTGCAATGCCTTCAGTTGCAGTCACCGCAGATGCGGCAATAAAGATTGCATCCGCAAGAGAGGGATTTGCTCAGACAGATACCTTCTTGGAGATGATAGGATTCGACAAGGCGGACGTTCGCCGAATCAAAGCACAGGAGCAGAGAGCAAGAGGCTTGCAGGTGCTTGACGAAATAGGAGTTGAATAATAATGACAATATCGGGCGAGGCTTGGACAAAGTACGTCCGAGCATTATCACAAGTCAACACAGAAGCAACAAACCAGATGCACAAGTTCTTTGCTCAGTACGGAGTATTTAACCCGAACAACGCCGAAGAAATGAAATCGCTAGTCAGATACGCATACGGAATCTCCACCAAATACGGAGAGGCGGCAGCAGAACTCGCCTGCCAAATGTATGATGCGTGTGGATTAGCTTCGGGGTTATTCTTAGAGCCTGCAATCCCTGCCGAGGTAGCAGAATATGCAGAAGTGGCAAAGACAGTATATGGAACGGCAAAGACCTCAAGAAATATCGAGGAAATGTCAAGCGCAGTAACGAGATTGGTTAAGCGAGCAGGACAGGACACCACTTTAAAGAACGCTTTAAGGGACGGTGCTCAATTTGCTTGGGTTCCTAGCGGAGATACTTGCGCTTTTTGCATAGCCCTTGCATCTCGTGGATGGCAATACGCTTCAAAAGATGCAATCAAAGGCGGACACGCCGAGCACATTCATGCAAATTGCGATTGCGCTTATGCTATTCGGTTTGATAACAAGACGCAGGTCAAGGGATATGATCCCGATAAATACTACGAGCAATACAAGAACGCCGATGGCAACACACCAGAGGAAAAGATAAACTCCATGCGCCGCAAATACTACGCCGAGAACAGGGAAACCATATTGGCGCAGAAAGCAGACGCATATACAAAGCGGATGGAGCTGAACAGTTCAGCCGCAGAAGAAATAAAGGTTGATTAGAGACATTCTTTCGAGGATGCCTTTTTTCATACAATAAACGGCTACGAGTGCCAAGAACTCGGAAAACACTCATTGGAGGAATTGAATATGTCAGAAACTGTGAATCAGGACAACACAAATCAGGAACCCGTAAACGAAGGCAAGACCTTCACTCAGGACGAATTAAACGCAATCGTCAGCGAAAGACTCAAAAGAGAGTCAGCTAAATATGCGGACTATGAGGACTTAAAGGCAAAGGCTCAGAAGTATGACGAATACGAAGAAGCCAATAAGACAGAGCTTGAAAAGGCGAATGAAAGAGCCGCTTCACTCGAAGCCGAGCTCACAACCTTAAAGAAATCTAACGAGGTTCGTGATTTGAGAGACAAAATCGCAAAAGAAACAGGAGTCCCTGCAAACCTTTTAACCGCAGAGACCGAGGAAGAATGCAAAGCGCAGGCAGAAGCAATTAAGGCCTATGCAAAGCCCGGAGCATATCCCTCAGTTAAAGACGGTGGCGAGGTTGGCGGAACTTCCCAGAAGACCACTCGTGAACAGTTCAAAGAGTGGTTAGATAACCAGAACTAGGAGGAAAACACTATGGCATTATCAGGTACACCCACCAACAGAACATCCATTGACCTTCCTGTTGAGATTTCACAGGAGATTCTCGCTAAGACTCAGGAGCAGTCCGCAATCATGAGACTTGCTCGTCAGATTTCACTCCCTGGCAGAGGCGCAGCAATCAATGTTATCACATCTGATCCCACCGCAGCATGGGTAGGCGAGACAGAATCAAAGCCCGTTTCTAACCCCGGACTTGAAACCAAGATTATGAGAGCTTACAAGCTCGCAGTTATCGTTCCTTTCTCAAACGAGTTCAGAAGAGACGCAGCCGCTCTCTATGACGAGTTAGTTCGTAGACTCCCTGCTGCTCTCGGGCAGAAGTTTGATGCAACCGTATTCGGCAACGGCGCAGCTCCCGGCTCAGACTTCGACACATTTGCATCTATCACAGGACAGAGCCTCGCATCTGATGTATATCAGGGACTCGTTGCGGCTGATACAGACGTAGCCCTTCACGGCGGCGTTGTAAACGGCTATGCAATCTCTCCTCAGTTAAGAGGCATCCTTCTTGGTGCAGTAGATCAGGACAAGAGACCTCTCTTCATCAACAACACAAGCGAAGGTGCAGTTCCCAGACTTCTCGGCGCAGCTACATACCTTACAAAGGGCGCATTCGTTTCTGGCAATCCTGCAACAGTCGGCGTAGTTGGTGACTGGACTCAGGCACTTTACGGAACAGTTGAAGGCGTTAAGATTGACTACTCTGCTGATGCAACTCTTGACATTGGCGGCGGACAGACAATCAACCTCTTCCAGCAGAATATGTTTGCAGTAAGAGCAGAAATCGAAGTTGGTTTCCGTGCTGATACTTCTGTATTCAACAAGCTCACCGCAACATCTGTTCCTTCAATCTAAGAATGATTAGCTTGAAGAACCCTTTTACCGGGACGATCACTCTCGTCACGGAAGAGAGATTGGAAGAATATAAGAGGGCAGGCTTTACGGAGCTTGCCCCTGCTTCTTCTGAACCCGATAAGAAGGAAGAAACCAAGGCAGAAGAGAAGCCTAAACGTGGCGGAAAGAAGAAATGAGGTTAAATAATGGCTTACGCAACTATTGAAGATATTAAAAACAGAATGACGAGAGACTTGTCAACAGACGAGGAAACCGTTGCGACTTCGCTTCTTGATGATGCGGCAGTCATTATTGACACTTACAACGCTAATGCTACCGCAGAAGCCAAGAAAGTAGTTAGTTGTCGAATGGTTATAAGAGCACTCGGAGACGGAGACACGTCCGTCCCTATGGGAGCCACACAGGGTTCACAATCTGGACTCGGTTATTCGCAGTCATGGACTATTGGCACAGGCGGAAGCACAGGCGAGTTATACATAGGCAGAATCGAGAAGAAGCTCCTCGGAGCAGGAGACCTTATCGGTTCTCATTCGCCTACGGAGGATATTCAATGAAAGGCACAACAGTCAAAGTCTTACAAAAGACGGTTACAGGCCAGAATGAAATGCACGAAGACATTGTAACCGAAACATGGATTGATGTTCCTGATGTTTTAGTAGGTCAGCCCACGACAGATGATATTACATCCACATTGCAACTTTACGGAAAGAGGATTGAATATGTCCTCGGAATCCCTAAAGGAGACACAAATGATTGGGTAGATACTGAGGTTGAGATTTGGGGCGAGAAATACAAGACAATCGGTTATCCCATAACAGGCGAATCAGAAAACATACCCCTCAGATGGGGTAAAAACGTCAAGGTTGAGAGATATGGTTAAGTATAAAACAAGACTCAAAGGACTAAATCAGCTCATGAAATCGGACGAGATGCAAGAAGCAATGGTGGCAGCAGGCGAAGCAGTCATGAGTCAACTTGGTGAAGGCTACGAAACCGACACCAAAAAGGGAAAGTGGCTTATCGCAACTAAGGTAGAGGCTACATCAAAAAAAGCAATCTCTGAATGCTTAAAAGATAACACTCTGCTCAAAGCAGTGCAGGCCGTAGGTTTGAGGATGACGAAATGATTATTGAAAACTTATTACTTGATGAAATTAAAACAAGGACAGGAATTGCCACTTACCCGAAGGTTCCTGCAAATATGCCTAAACAGTTCTATGTCATAAGCAAGACAGGTTCAACCTTTGAGAACCAAATCCACACTTCAACTATTGCAGTTCAATCATACGGCGGAACTCAGCTTGAAGCCGCCACAATGAATGAAAACGTTAAGGATGCAATGTTGAGTCTCATTTCGCTTGACGAAATCTCTGCAGTCGTTATTAATAGCGACTACATCTACACAGACACTTCAGAAAAGAAAGACCGCTACCAGGCAGTCTTTGTAATCACACATTACTAGGAGGATACAAAATGAAAGCAACAAATGTTTCCACAGGTAAGCCTAAAGTAACAGGCGGCATTTACCGTGCACCTAAAGGAACAACCCTCCCCACAGACGCAACTACCGCATTGTCTGATGCATTCGTAAACCTTGGCTACGTTTCCGAGGACGGTGTTTCAAATGCAAATGATATGGACGTTAGCGAGATTAAGGCTTGGGGCGGAGTTATCGTATATAGAAGCCTGAACTCTTTAAACGACCAGTTCTCACTTGCTCTTATCGAGTCCGAGAATGTGGACGTATTAAAGGCCGTTTATGGCGAGGCAAATGTAACTGTTGACGGTTCCGGCAATGTTGCAGTTGATGTTATTGCAGAAGATCCGGCAGAAGCAGTTTGGGTAATCGAACTCGCTCTTCGTGGTGGCGTTCCCAGAAGAATTGTTATTCCTGATGGAGCAATCACCGCAAGAGAAGCAATCACCTACAACGACTCTGATCCTATTGCATACGGAATCACCATTAGTGCTTATCCTGATTCCACCGGCAAGACTCACAAAGAGTATACCGCAGGTATCGCAAGCATCTAATCACATAGCGAGGTATAAAAATGGTCAAAGGAAAAACTAAAAGCGGAATCAAGTTCCAGATTGACGAGCGCATCAAAGATGACACTCGTTTTCTGTATTACTTGAACAAATTAAGCAAGCCTTCGGATGATATTGAAAAGCAGAACGCAAGCCTTATGGGGCTTATTGAATTGATTTTCGGCTCAGATGAAGGAGTTATAGGTTTTATGAACGCAGTAGCGGCTGCACATGATGGCGTTTGTGATGGCCATATTATGTTCATGGAATTATCGGAGATTTTGGAGAAGGTCAAAGCAAAAAACTCATTACCCTCGCCCAAATGATTAACCTGGGCGAGGATGAACTTATTTGCGACCTAGCCGAAACCTACAACCTTTTTATTCCGTCTTTTACTTCCGAAAAGCTCATAGACACACAAGGACGAGAGTTGTTGCCTAGTTTGGTAGCGACTCTCGCTTGTGGTTTATCAGGAGATTCGAGAATAAAGCGGAAGATTAGCAAGAGAACATTAGACCTGAATGAAACCCTGTTAGCAATAATAGCCGACAGACTCGGAATTATTGCATGGCAGAGGAGCAAGGATGGTTACAAGAATAGAAACAGACCAAAGAGCATTCTCGAAATGCTTGTAGGTCAAGACAAAAAGAAGGACGAATTGGAAATTTTTGAAAGCCAAGAGTCCTTTGATGAATGGTACAAAAAGACGAGGACTTGATATGTCGGAAATCGGAACAGCGTATGTCTTAATAGAACCCACAGCCAAAGGGCTTGGCGGAAAAATTGAAAACGAGATGAACGGTGTCGGCGAAAAGGCCGGTGGTTCGTTCTCCAAAGGATTTGGCAAGATTCTTAAAGGCGGCGGCGCTATTGCAGCAACTACGCTTGCAATCGGAACGGCGGCAACGTCAGCCCTCGTGAATAGCACCAAGGAACTTGCCTCCTACGGTGACGATATTGATAAAATGTCTCAGAAAATGGGCATGAGTGCGGAAGCCTATCAGGAATGGGACGCAGTCATGCAACATAGCGGAACAAGCATGGAAACAATGAAAACTTCCATGAAAACGCTTGCAACCGCCGCAGAGACAGGAAATGAAGCCTTTGAAGCTCTTGGAATGACGCAGGAAGAAATTGCGAATATGTCACAGGAGCAGTTGTTCGAGTCAACTATCACGGCTTTACAGAAGGTTGACAACGAAACCGAGAGAACCTATCTTGCAGGCAAATTGTTAGGCCGTGGAGCAACAGAGCTTGGAGCTTTATTGAACACTTCAGCAGAAGACACACAGGCCATGCGAGACAGAGTGCATGAACTTGGCGGAGTTATGTCTGATGAAGCAGTTAAGGCTTCGGCAGCATTCCAAGACCAGATGCAGGATATGAACACCGCATTTGCAGGAATAGGAAGACAGTTATTATCCGACTTCTTACCAAGCATGACAACGGTCATGAGTGGATTGACTGAAATCTTCTCCGGCAACACCGAAGGCGGCGGCAATCTTATTTCTGAGGGATTCACAAACCTCATGAACGGGATAATTGCCAAACTCCCCGAATTGCTCCAAATAGCAGGAGTCATAGTTAAAGCCGTGGGAGATGCAATCCTCGCCAATTTACCTTCACTTTTGCGAACAGGCTTATCAATCATTATAGAGCTTGCGCAAGGGATAGTGGCAGCCATTCCAGAGCTGATTCCTGCTTTAACAGACGTTATAGTTCAGATGGCTTTGATGCTAACCGAACCCGATACACTTGTTTCTTTGGTTGAAGCGGCAATACAGATAATAATTGCTTTGGCAGACGGTCTTTTGAAGGCAGTTCCTCAGCTTGTAGCAGCAATCCCCGTCATAATCGAGAATTTGGTTCGAACAATTATCGAACTTGCCCCGAAGCTCCTCACCGCAGCTTGGGAACTTATCAAAGTTCTGGCTAAAGGCGTGGTAGATGGTTGGGAATCAATAAAGGTTGCAGTTGTTGACCTTTGGAACAGATTAAAGAACCTTTGGTCAGAGAAAATCGGTGACGTTAAGAAGTGGGGACGTGATCTAATTGATAACTTCATTGGCGGAATCAAAGAGAAGTGGGAGAGTTTTAAACAAACCCTTTCAGACCTTGCAACCACCGTCAAAGACTTCCTCGGTTTCTCAGTTCCCGAAAAAGGGCCGTTGCATGAATGGGCATTCAATAACCCTGGCTATGACATGGTTGAGTTATTCACCGAAGGAATGCAGAACGCACAACCGAACCTTGAAGCGGCATTGTCACAGGATATAGCGGCTCCCATGTATAACACAATGGCAGGCGGAGAGAACGGAGCAAACGGAAACGGAACAGGCGCACCGAGCTTCACAATCCGCTTGGAAGGAGATGCGGCTAAATTATTCACATTCATGGTTGAAGAAAACCGAATCTATAAGCGCATGAATGGAGAATCCGCTTTTGCATAAGGAGACACAATATGTCTTTACCAACACTATTAATCATTAATCAAGTAGATTTTTCCTCGAAGATTGAGGCAGGCTCTTACAATGTTTGCACCCAGAAGGTTTACAAAGAATTTCAAGATGCAAACTTTACAACGCATAAGAGATTTTTAAGAAACCGAGTCGAGGGAAAATTTAAAATCTTTTTCCGAACGATGACGCAGTACACGGCTTTCACTTCGGCAATAGCAGCCGTGGAAAGCCCGTCAGATGGCAGCGTCCCGATAACTGTATATGACACAAAGGCAAATGCAACTAAGACCATTAATGCTTTTATCGATTATACACCGACAATAAATCTGGACGGAACCATGACGGAATTTATCGAACCCATTGATATTTCAATAGAGGAGAGATAAACATGATCCGAATCACAAACGAATCGAAAGCAGCTTATAAGTCGGATGCTTCTCACAAGGTTTTAACGATTAGCATTCCCGAAGCTGAAATAGAATTAACCAATGATGATATATTGGCGGAAACGCTACAACTTCAAGAGGCAATCAACTCTGATGAAAACTTGACTTTCACAGGTTGCATTGCTTCTTGTCTTTCGTTTGAATGTTTCAACTTAGTTGATGAGACATTAGTTGGGAAATGGATTGAGGCAGATATAACCACTCTGGATGATGAAGGGGAAGAAATGGAAATCGTCCCTTTGTTCCGTGGATATATTGACGAAGTTACAAACGTAACGCATGAGGAAGATACGACAAAGATTAGAGCGTATGACGCTTTATACACCATATGTCAAATGGATGTAACGGCTTGGCGAAATTCCTTAGTTTTACCGATTTCAATCTATAACCTGCGAAACTCATTCTTTAACTATGTAGGGGTAACACAGGTTTCCGACTACTTACCGAACGACAACATCAACATCACTTCCAGACAGATAGAGGACGCAGTAGTCACAGGTGGAAAGATAATCAAGGCCATTTGCTCGATAAACGGACGATTCGGACGAATTTCGAGGGAAGGCCTTTTTGAGTACGTTCATTTGGTTGAAGGTACAGAGGCAATCTATCCTGCTGACACACTTTATCCGGCAGACGATTTATATCCTCATGCTGAAAACGCAGTTGACAACGTGGCAAAAGGTACTTACTCCTCATTGTCCTTTGAGAACTACAAGACAGAGCCAATCAGCAAGGTTCAGTTAATCAACAAGAACGGACAGATTTCCGCAAGCTACGGCGAGGCAGGAAACATATTCACTTTGAAAGATAATCCGCTTGTTTGGGGACTTAACCAAGAGGCTTTAAACCAGGTAGTTATCAACCTTTACAACACAGTAAGAGGAATTTGGTATCAGCCTGCTTCAGTTGAGTGCATGGGACTTCCCTATGTTGAATGCGGCGATTTCGTTGTCATGATCGCACAAAGGTCAATCGTCAGAGCCTACGTTTTGCAGAGAACGCTAAAAGGCATTCAGGCTTTGACGGATTCATACAAGGCAAGCGGAGACAAGCTGCAACCAAACTACATTCCGTCAATTCAGTCTCAGATAAATGCCAACTCTACCGCAATAGCAAATGAGACAAGCAGAGCGCAGAGTTCGGAATCTTCGCTGAATAGTGGAATTAATAACGCAAACAACCGAATCAATCAGGTCAATGCGGATTTGGTCAATACAAAGAACATTGTTGCAGGCAAAGCCAATATATCTGATCTGAACGCTACGAACGCAAACGTCAACAACCTATCGGCTCAGATAGCGAACGTAAATAACTTGGTAGCGCAAAAGGCAAGCATTTCAGACCTTAATGCGGCAAGGGCAAGCATCAACTCACTTGATGCAAGAGTTTCCTCAATCGCCCTGGGAACATTCCGAAGCGTAAACTGCAACAACATAACTTCGGGTTCTGCTTCATTTTCAAGCTGCACGGTTGGCGGAAGAAATGTTGACACGAGATTCGGAGCGATAGAAAGCTACATTACCCGATTTGCTTCAGCAATGCAACGACACGGATGGAGCTACTAATGAATAGCAGAATGAGACTATTTCAAGACGAACTGAACGAACTTGTCAACAAATATAATGACGTACCTATTGAGGCACGTTTAATGGCTTTAGAGATAACTGCGCTGAAGGTTCAATCTTTGGCGGACAAGACAATTCTCAAAGAATTGGAGGAAGAACAATGCAAAAAGCCTACAACCGAATAAATTGGGAGAACTACCCTTCCGAAGCAACGGCCTTAAACGAAACCAACCTAAACCGCATGGACTACGGACTGAACGAGGTTGACAACCGAGTAATTTCACTCGACACGACCAAGTTAGACGTAAACTCCGCAAACGGCTTAGTGCAGGCCGTAAACATCAACAATCAGACAGGAACAATCACAGTTACAAAGATGGACGGTTCCACAGTTTCACTTGAAACCAACCTGTCAAAAATAACGACAAACTGGAGCTACAACAGAGAAACTCAGCAGATTGTCCTTACTCAGTCAGACGGAACTCCTGCTTATATCGATTTGTCGTACTTGATTCAGCAGAACGAATTTACCGACACGACAACAATCGCATTCTCAGTAGTAAGCGGCGTTGTTTCGGCGAATATCAAAGCCCACTCAATCACGGATGAACATTTGCAGACGGACTACCTTGCAGACATACGAATCGCCATGTCTAACGCACAGGCGGCGGCAAGTTCGGCGGATGCAAACAAGACCTTATCTGAATCTTGGGCAATCGGCGGAACTCAGACAAGAACAGGAGAGGACACAAACAACTCCAAGTATTTTGCCGAGCAGTCGCAGGCATACAGAAACGCTTGCGAGGACTTCCGAGATCAGTCGCAAGACTTACTCGATACTGCAACCGCACGACTCACAGGCCTTACAATGCAGGTCAATTTCACAGACGGATGTTTGTACTATGACGTTGCAACAGGCTTGATTCTTTCAATAGATGATACAACAGGCAATCTCATGTGGGAAATAACCGCACAGAGAGGCGCATAAGAAAGGAGATATTTCTAAATGGTATCAGCAGGTAGGATATTAATACTTCCCCAGGGAACGTGGGACAACGCAACTATGTATAATATGTTGGACTTGGTTGCCTACAACGGTATTTCATGGCTTTGCAAGAGACAGTGCGTGGGTATTACACCAAGCGTCTCAGCGACAGAGTATTGGCAGCAGTTTGGTTCTTCCGCTCCCATAGCTTCAACCACAGTTGCAGGCTTGGTAATGCCGGACGGACAGACAATCACAATCAACACAACAACAGGAGCAATCGCAGTTCCCACCGCATCCGTACAGGGTTTAGGACTTGTTAAGCCTGATGGAACATCTATCACGATTAACGCAAACGGCGTAATCAGTTCCGCAGGTGGCAATTTGTCAAACCTCGGTGACGTTGCAATCACTTCACTCGCTAATGGTCAGGTATTGATTTGGAATCAGACCAACCAGAAGTGGCAGAACGGAACAATCGCAGGCGCATTGAGTCAGTTATCTGATGTTACTATAACAAGCGCAACAGACGAACAGATTCTTGTCTATGATTCAACCGCTCAGAAGTGGAAAAACGCAACCGCACAGGCTACATTGTCAAACTCAACTAAGCCCGTACAGACCGCAGTTGTAAAGAAAGCCTTGACAGATGTAGTTGAGACAGTCGGCGCAGGAGCAAGTCAGGCTTATTCCGAAGGAGATATTATTCTTGGTAATGACGGAACATACTACAAAGCCACAACCGATATTGCCCAGAATACGACTTTGACCGTAGGCGGAAACATAGAAGCGACAAACAATAGAGCGTTAATCTCAAATTTAACACAATCTTTAGAGACTCTATCCAACAATGTTTTGAACTTGGCTGATATGGAAACCATAAGCATAAGTCAAAGCCTCGGCGGTAATACTTGGACAGAAATCTTTAAATATACGGCAACGGCAAACGAAGCACTTATCATATTAGGTGTGTTTGCCTGTTGGGGAAATCCAAACGCTATTGCTCAATTAAGCCTTGCTAAAAACGGGACAGGCGTTGCGACGTTTTCTATAAGCGCAACATCAAGCGACACGTTTACTCAAGGTGTTCCGTGGGTAATTCAACTCAATTCGGGGGATGTATTTACCATTAGTGCGTTGAAGAACACGGGTGGTTCTATATCGCTAAATGGTGCTTGCAATAAGCCTAATCAGCACGTTTAGCGATAGTAAACATAAGTGGTTGAGTTAGTTATTTGTGATGCGCCATTTCTTACATAGTTTCCACAGTAAAGGGAACTTCGGGTTGCTATATATCCTGTGCTTGCACCATTTCCGTTGCCTGCAAAATAACCTGCTTGTTTAAAGTCCCTTTCGGTATCTGCAAGAAGTATATAAGGGATAATGGTAATTAAGTAATCGCTAACGGATGTTGATGTTGTGACTACGCATAATTCATTAAACTCGTTTGGTAAGTTTATAGGCGTATTGCTATTAGTCGAGCCATGATATTTCCATTCTAAAGACAACGCATTAATCCTTTGCGTTAAATTTGAGTTTTACGATATTTTGGAGCGAAAATCCCCAAAATGTCCATTTATCAACATTTAAGTATTTTAAGACCTCATTGGTCTTTTTTTAGTGAAAGGAGAATTTAAAATGAGATATTACGTTCACCGTGTAGAGTACAATCAGAGTGCCCAGGCAGAGAACCGTGTTATCACTCCGCATGACACTTATGATTCTGCTCTCGAAAAATTCCATGAATCAATGAGAGATGATATTCACAATCCCGACATTACCTGGGGCAATGTCCTGATAACTAATCAGAACGGTGTTGTTATCAAGAATGAATATTGGGAAGAACCCCAGACACCTTCCGTATAACCAAGTAACCTTTGTGGAATCCAAGCCGAGTGACCACTCGTGAGGTAAAAGCCCTCATACCTTTACTGAAAGAAGGAGTGAAACATGACACTTATGGGACAGACCGAATTTGTTGGTTATCTTATGGTTTACGGAGTGATTCTCATTGTTGCTCTCATAACCATAATTAAGCCAATCATTAACCTATCAACCGCAATTCAGAAGCTCAACGACACAATCGACAGAATCAATGCTGATGTAACAGAAGTCGAGAAGGAAGTGTCAGGCCATGACACATTCATTCATGACCACGAGTTAAGGATTGCCCTACTCGAAAGAGAGGAGAAAGCAAAATGAAGAAAGAAGATATTATCCGCAAATTAACCTCAAGAAAATTCTGGCTTGCTTTAATCGGCTTTATTACCGCTTTACTTATCGGATTTAATGTTGATTCAGCAAGCGTGGAAAAGATAACCTCTATTATCATGGCAGGTGGCTCTTTGATTGCATACATCCTCGCAGAAGGATTCGCAGACGGAGCCAATAAGGAGTAAGCCTATGATTTTAGACTTATCCGAAAACAACACAGTCACTTCTTGGGACACAATAAAGAAAGACTATGCCGGAGTTATTCTCAGATGCGCCCTCAGAGGATATAGATACAACAATATCAAAGAGGACAAGCGCTTCAAAGAATATGCAAAGGCTTGCAACGAGAATAAAATCCCTCTTGGTATCTACTTCATGTCACAGGCCATTAACGAAGCCGAGGCAATAGAAGAGGCTAAGTATACATTAAATGCCGCAATAGACTTCGGAGCAACACTTCCCTTGTTTATCGACTCCGAATACTCACACGAGCCGCATGATGGCAGAGCGGACTTCCTTACCAGAGAAGAACGCACCAAAGTAGTGCAGGCTTTTTGTGATACCATTAACGCAAACGGATTTGTAGGCGGCGTATATGCTTCGGAGAGTTGGTTCACAGGTCAGTTGATCTATAATGATGTAAAGAAGTATTATGTATGGGTTGCAAAATACGCTAAGAACGACAAAGGCGAGATTGCAACGACAATCACGCTTCCCAAATATGACCTTTTCCAATTCACAAGCAAAAGGAAGGTTGAGGGAATTGCAAAGCCTGTTGATTGTTCTGTTTATCCCTCAGAGATACCGGCGCCAACACCGACAACAGACAGGACTATTTCTGGAATGCCTATTCTCCGCAAAAATAGCAGAGGAAAAGCGGTTCAGATTTGGCAGATTATTGTTGATGCTCAACCAGACGGAATCTTCGGAGATATTACTCAGCAAAGGACAATCCACTTCCAGACCGTCCACGGAATACAAATAGACGGAATAGTTGGAAATGAATCTTGGAATACAGGTATAAACTCCATTTAGATATTGTTCACTCCTTACGATTAAAGGCTCTTTTGGGATATTCCCAGAAGAGTCTTTTTTCGTGGGTAAATTTATGATATAATACCATGCGAGGCTTGTTTCAGGCTTCAGAGAGTGAGAAGGTATCTTGCAGGGGTGCGGATGCCTTCTTTTTATGATATAATATATATGTCACAGGCGATTATATTGTCAGTTTGAGTGGAATTATCCACAAGAATTGTCCACGGAATGACGGAAGACCGACAACACTACACTTTTGGAAGTTCGCTCATATTTTTCGACTCCCGTCTACTCCACGACAACAAAAAGAGCGGAATTGCGACATTCTTTAAAAGAATCCTTGCAGTTCCGCCCTTTTTATTACCCTGTTTTATTAGTCACAGTAATATAAAATTAGCCCTCAAAATATAAAATTATCCACGGAATTATCCACGGTATTCACATAAGGGAATCAAACTTGTCCGAAATAGCCCTTTGACTCTCTTCTGGATTAAGGTTGTATCTGTAAGCCCTTCGCATCACCGAATCAGTTGACCATCCACCATAGGACATTATCTGCTCAGTCGTAAAACCTTCCTTGTGCAAATAAGCCACCGCAAAATGCCGGAGCATATGCAACTTAAACCGAGGAATAGAAAGACTGTCCTGCACAGAATGGAGCTTCTTGTTTAACATCTGCAAGCTACCATTATAAAAACCCTTCTCCCGGATTAAAGCTGCCAAAGAGTCGGGAATCCTTATTCGCCTTTTAGAGGCTTGTGTCTTTGGCTCTTTAATCTCAATTTGATTCTCCTCATTCACAACAACCGCCTTTGAGATGGAAAGAACATTCCCTTGCAGATCACCAGAAGCGAGAGCGCATATCTCTCCACGGCGTAGGCCGAGCACCGCCAGACGGAAAGGGACTTCATATTCTGTCCCCGAAACCGCCTCAAGAATCCGCTTAATATCATCCGTGGTAGGTTCATACTCCGCTTTAGGTTCATCAGCCTTAAATGTATAGGTAAAAGAGAACTTCGGACGATACTCAGCAAAGACCAAATTGAGAAAGCCTTTTAAATTCTTAGTGGACTTCCCAGAGTGGGTTTTCTCATATCTCTTAAGTTCCTTCTTCACATCATCCTCAGACACATCAAAGAAGCGAAGCTCCTTAAACCCTTCAGACATATTCTTGACCATGCTTGCATAGGATTTAATTGTTGCCGGTGATAATGCTCTGGAACGTTTCCTGCAAGAGTCCAAATACCTCTCCATGTAATCACCAACCGAAGCAGCATCCTTTTTCTCATCCTTTTCCTCTAAGAGTTCAGCCATAATAAGTACGGCTTCCTTTTGAGTAGGTTTAAAGGGAAGCGTCTTTCTATATAAATGGCCTTTATACATTTGAGTTATTCGATACGAACCCGAAGGGAGTCTTTCAATGGTCATTTTTCTTCATCTCCTTAAAGCCTTCGGCATACGCTAACAATCTACGCACCATTTTCTGAGTTTCCAAATCAGACTTCCTAAACTCAATTATCAGATTCATCTCATCATCAGAAATGGCATAGTCAACATTTGAAGCATCTTCCACAAGGCAGGCCTTAGAAACTCCAAAGTAGTTTGCCATCATTTCAATCTTATCAATGCGAGGGTAAGTCTTGCCATTTACCCAATCTGAAAAAGTATTGTGCTTAATTCCTAAAGCCTTGCAGATGTCGGTTGCTTTAACATTGTTTTGCTCCATATATCTAATAATGTTAGTAGCCATAACCTGCTTGTTTTCTACCATTTTTACACCTCCTTTTAAAGTATTATCGACTAAAACGAAAAAAAATTCAACAAAAACGAAAAAAAGTATTGACATAGTCGGATAGACCGACTAAGATATAGACAGATGGTCGGTTAAGCCGACAGACAAGCAACCAAAATCAAGGAGGTGATAAGAAATGCCCATGACACTTAAAGCGTTAAGGGTAAACGCAGGATATAAGCAGAGAGAAGCCGCAGAAAAGCTCGGCATTACTCCTGAGACTTTAGGAAGTTGGGAAAATGAGAAGAGCTTTCCGAATGTCCCTCAGATAACTAAGATTGAGAGACTCTACGGCGTAGCTTATGCAGATATTATTTTTTACTCAAAAATGTCGGTTTAAACGACAAGAAAGGAGAAATAGATGGCAGACAAGAAAGCAGAACAGATAATGGGCACTTGTAAGTTTTGCGGACAGACAACAATCCTTCCTGATCCGAAGGAATGGGAGTGGGATTCAGCAGATGAAGAAGCCACAATGAAATGCACCTGCAAGGAAGGTCAGAGATATAGGTCAAGAGCCTTTGACCTCAAGACCGCAGAAGAGAACATAGACCTTCTCTTTGCAAAGTTCTCAGATTCAACAAGGGACTTCTTAAAGACCGCAGCCACAAAGGTAGAAGACGAGGTTATTGATAAAGCCGTTTTCAAGCTCTCAGATGAAGTCACCGCAACAATTAAAATTAAAAACTCCCATATTTCTATCGAGAGAAAGAAATTGGAAGTAACCGAATTGGAGACCATGTAAGATGCCGAGGGTAAGTCTTAAGAAAACTGAATATAGGTTGAGAGATTTATCCTCGTATATCTTAGGCGAAATGAGATTCCAGAGAATCACTCAAACGGACATGGCAGCAGTCCTCGGAATGACGCAGGGCAATCTCTCACAGAAGTTGAAGGCCTGCACATTAACCGCCGAGGAACTAATCCAAATCTTTGAAAAGCTCGGAACCTCACCTGAAAAGATAGGGACGTTATTGAAAGGAGACCACAATGGCAGAAATTGATTTGACATTCATCAACCTTTGCAACGGACAGGAAGTTTCAGAAGTAAAAGTCAGTAATTCAAGAGCAACAGAAGCAAAGGTAAAAGACAAGAAGTTAATTGCTCCTCAGTTCACAAAGGGAGTCGAGGAACTTTATGAGAACCTGGGGAAGAAAACCACTCCCGAAGAGAGAGCAGCCTTACTCGGTGGAATGGAGACTGATGATCTATTTGATGAACTGAGAAGAAGATTTGAAAACCTCAACGCTATTATCGAAGGAATCACATCCATAGTTCTTTGCCAGAAACCCGTCAACGTAAGCCCGGAAAGAATCGAGTCACTAAGAACCGACTTCAAGCAGGCTGAATCTATAAGAGAGCAATTCAAAGAATTTGCGAACCTATGAGGATGCCATATGTTGACGCAGAAGCAAATCAAGGAAAAACTCTTTAAACTGCCTGAGAAATTCCTTGAAGAATACGAGAGAGGGCATTTCGCCCAAGCAAAGGCCGCATATGATGATGCGATACAGATAAGCACCTTTGTAGAGCTTGAAGAAGCGGAGCAGATAAAACTATTTGGTGGGAGAGCCTTCGGAGAAGAAGGAACAGGACTCTTTGATGAGAAGAAAGTCCAGAAGGTTTATCAGATAGCAATAAGAAAGCCCCGGTAGGCAGCCGAGGCAATCTTGATAGAGCATATTAAAAAAGACCATATATATTGTATCATAATATGCTCGGAAATACAAGTATTAGGGTGGCGGAGCCGCCTTGATAACTTGATAAAACTATTAACAACTCAACCGAGGTAATTATGTCATACGTTCTAAGAACAGTAAAAGCAGGGCGAACCATAGAGAAGAAAAAGTATTACTCCTTTAGGTTTAACAACGGAGGAACAAGAGGGAAGAGAGAGAAGGAGACACCCGAAGCCCAGAAGAGACTCAATCAAAAGAAAGCAGGAGACCGATTAAGGTGGTTGATGAATACAAACTTTGAGGACGGAGACCTCTTGGTGACACTTTCCTTCCACCTGCACCCACCAAACGACTCTAAAGAGATGCAGAGCTTCATGAGTAAGGCAATAAGAAAGATGCGGCGCATCAATCCTGATCTGAAATATATCTACGTCAAGGAGATAGGCCAGAGAGGAGCGAAACACGCACACGCACTCATAAAGGGTTTGACTCTGGAACAAATTAAGAGTTGTTGGGAATACGGAACCGTGCAAGGAGAAATCCTTTACACCGAGGGACAGTACAGAAAGATAGCAGAATACTTTATCAAGTACGCCCTAAAGACCGAACAGACCGAAGGGAGACTGATTGGCAAGAGGTGGTATTCATCCCAAAACCTCGAAAAGCCCAAAATTACTCGTAAAAGAATCACGGCAAAGCAATTCAGAGCAGAGGCAAGCGTCCCCAAGGGATATTACCTCGAAAAGGATTCAGAGCTTCGAGGAGTTTCAGAGTTTACCGGGTATGAATACTACACCTACACAGTCATAAAGACGAGAGGCGAGCCGCATGGAAGTTAATATTTACACCTATACAACGGCGAAAGCCGCAAGAAACAAAATAGTGGGATTCGCCTATGTTTTAGAAACCACCATAAACGGTCAATCCGCCACGGTATCAAAGACAGGCATCCTTGAAAACATAGGCAAGAACGAAGCTGAGATAAGAGTCTTTAAAGAGACCTTGGAACGAGTAAAAATGGGGAATTTTGTTACCTTGTACACTCAAAGCCCATTCGTGGCAGCAGTCCTTAATGGATGGCTTCGGGAATGGGTAAAGAATGGAACAAACTCCAAAGGAGAACCTATAAGCGAGATTTACAAAGAAATAGCGGATTTACTCGTTGCGAGACCAACAACGGTCAAAGAAGAACCACACGAATATTTGACATGGCTTCGGAGCGAAGCAGAAAGAGTTAAGAATGAACGAAGCAACACTTAAGGACGCAATCCTCGTAGAGAGAGCAAGCACCAACACTCTTCTAAAAGACGTGGATGCGGATATGAATTATTGGAAAACCCTTCTGAGGTTTAACAGAGAGGAGTCCAAGATGATACACGACAAACTAAAAGAGATAGAGATTCAAAAAGACCGAATTGAGTGGAAAGTATAATCCACAAGAAGGACGGGACTTGTTACCTTTGCCGGATGGAAGGAGACATATCTGAGAAGTACACGGAAGAACATCACATATTCGGAGGAGCAAACAGAAAGCTCTCCACGAAATATGGCTTGACCGTGAGGCTATGTATCTACCACCACCGAGAAGGCAAGGAAGCAGTCCACAACAATCACGAAAAGATGATGTACTTAAAGGCTCTGGGGCAGCAGGCATTTGAGAAGAAATATCCGACATTAAACTTTCGTGAGATATTCGGGAAGAACTACATCTAACCAACACAAAAGGGAGGGAAGTAATGACACTATACATCATCATAGGCGTTATGGGTGTGATAGCGCTGATAGCAGCAGTCCTGCTAGTAGGTTACACGTTAATCATTTACGCCCTGGGCATAGTAAGCAGGGTTGATGGATTATTTGAAGCAACGATATTTGGAAAGCACATAAAGAAGGAGAAGAAGAATGAACAAGACAATTCTGATGGGAAGGTTGACTCGTGATCCAGAGATTCGATACCCCGAAAACCCCGACTCAAAACCCGTGGGAAGATTCAGCCTTGCAGTAGACAGGAAATTCAAGAGAGACGGAGAGCCAACGGCAGACTTCTTCAACTGCATCTGCTTTGGAAAGCTCGCTGAGTTTACAGAGAAATATCTAAGAAAAGGCTCGAAAATGCTCGTTGAAGGAGAAATCAGAAACAACAATTACACCAACAAAGACGGTCAGACAGTTTATTCAGTCAATGTGATGGTTGAAAACATGGAATTTGCAGAGAGCAAAAACCACACAAACGGCGAAAATCCTAGTAACAATTCAGACAATGGCTTCATGAACATTCCTGATGGAGTGGATGAAGAATTGCCGTTCTCATGAGGTGACATATGGCAGGAAAGAAAAAGTACGACAGGGAAGAAGTAAGACGCCTACACGAAGAAGGCTTTACCGATGCAGTAATGGCAGAGAAGCTCGGCTGCAATATAAGCCACCTGCAAACCATGAGAAGGGAGCTAGGCTTGGAACCCAACTCAGAAGAGTTTGACACAGGCAAAATGAACGCCCTTTACAGAGCAGGTTGGTCAATCCATAAGATAGCAGACGAGATGGGCGTTGAAGACGAGGAAATAAAGGAGAGATTGAATGCTGAGAGATAGTATCAAGGAATTATCCATAAGATATTCCTTCAAGCCGCAATTTGGGGAAGAGATGCCGGAATACTTTGAGGCCTTAGATGATGGCATCCAGAGTATCAACGCACAGATCAGAATGAAAGAAGCATTAAAGGACTTCAAAATCAAACATGGTAGAGAAGACCTTATTACGGCAGGCGAGGCAGCAGACCTCATAGAATCATTGATGATTGGGAGGGTGTAATGATATTAGACGTCATAAAAGAATTGCAGGCTTCGCCGGCTAAGAGAAAGATATATTACTTTGACTCAATAGAGCGAGCAAGGAAGACCAGAACAAATTGGTTCAGACAGTTAAAGCACAGAGAGATTGAAAGGAAAATCTACATGGAGCAGAAAGAGAACTCAATCACAGTTGAATTAATCGGAGAGGTAGACCTTGATGCTATGACAAAGAAGCCTGAAGAGAAGAAAGAAAAACCCGACAGGGGAGCGTTCCTCGACAAGTATGCAACAAAGGAGCTTCCCGGAACAATGGAAGCCTTAAGAAGGGACGCAAACAAAGCATCAGAAATGCACATGACATACGGTCAATATCAGGCCAAGAGGTACATGGGGCAGATCAGGTAGAGAGGAAAAAAGAACATGATTGTAGCAGTAATAATTTTATGGGCAGTAGTATTATTCGAGCTTTTATTAATTCTGGGACTTGCAGGAAGACAGGAGGAAACCAGAAGAAACATCAAAGAGATAAACGACTTCTTGGAGAAGTATATCGACAAGAATCAGAAATCCAACGAGAAAATGTCGGAAACAATCAAAGTATTAGCAGACAAGGTTATCGAGCTATACAAGAGATTTTAACGAGGCAGCAGGCATGGAAAGATTAGACACAAAAGAAGAATATAAGCGACACAAAGCAGAGATGCACCAACAAATGGTCATGAAGCAGAATGTCCCATACTCAATCAAAGTCAGAATGGCTGAAGACAGAATCAAGGAGTTTATAAAAGAGTGCAGAAAAAGAGACCTTAACTGTCATGTATCGGTTGGCGGCCTTGACTCAATCGTTCTGGGACACTTGATAAGACACATGGGATATGATGCGTCAGAGGTTCCTTTTGTATCAGCCTCAACTCTTGAAGATATAACGATTCAGAAAGTCCACAAGGAAATGGGCGTGATCGTAGTCAAGCCCTTAAAGAATAAAGCAAGGATTTTGCAGGAAGAAGGCTTCCCCGTACTATCCAAGAGAATTGCAAATAAGATAAACACGATTGCAAACCCTACGGAAGACAATAAGACAGTCAGACACGCAATCATTACGGGTGAATGCGGAGAGCAAGGACACTTTGCCACCGATAGCAAGATGAAATTGCCGCAGACATACTTACAACTCTTTGGAGGCTTAGACGAAGAAGGAAGAGCACTCGGTTACAAAGCACCGACAAACTTCAAGGTGTCGCATAAATGTTGTTACTACCTCAAAGAAGCTCCTTGCGACATATGGGCGAAGGAAAACAACTCGGTTCCCTTCTTGGGGCTTATGGCCTCGGAGGGAGGACAGAGGGCAGACGCTCTGGAAGAGCACGGATGCAATTACTTTGGAAAAACAGTAATAAGGAGCTGCCCGTTTGCCTTCTTCTTCCACTCAGATGTTGTTCACCTAGCCGTAGACCTCGGAGTACATATTCCGGAGATATACGGAGACGTTACAATCTCACAACACAAGAACGAATTTGGAGATTACGAGTATTCAACAACAGGCGAGCAAAGAACGGGATGCTCAATGTGCGGATTTGGCATTCAGCTCGAAAAGAGACCGCACAGATTTGACCGCCTATATGAACGCAATCCAAAAGAGTGGGAGTTCTGGATGAATGCTTGTTGCAAAGACGAAGACGGAACTCCATACGGATGGGGAAGGGTGCTCGACTACATTGGCATACCTTGGAGAGATCCTGAACATTGGTATTTAAACACGGATGGCTCAATGATAGACGGACAGATGAACATATTTGACTTTGAGTAAGGCAGCAGGCATGGAAGGAGAGAACGAACATGGCAAACGAAATTATTGATTTCATTCCCACAGGACGGGAAAACGCAATAAGCAGAAAAAGACTCACGGAGTTATGCGTTGAGAATGATCTAATCGATACCAACAAAAAAGACAAAGATAGAGAAATGAGATTACTCCTTCAGAAGGCAAGAATCGACTACACGATTCTCAACAATCCCGAAGGTGGATATTACAGACCTTCCAGAGAGGACTTGCAGGAGTTAAGCAGATACATCCGACAGGAAGAGAAAAGAGCAAAGTCAATCTTCAAGGACGTAAAGAGAGCAAAGCGGCTCTTTGAGGATTACAAGCTCGGAAGATTAGAGCAGGAGGGTGAGTAAATGCACGGAGAATGGCAACCTGCCGGATTCAATGTCAAAGAAGAATTTAAAAACTACATGCAACACTTTCTAAGTTCAGACGAAGGCCGACAGTTCTTAAAAGATGTTGTCTGGAAGAATACAGAGAGAATGAAATTTGTTACCGAGATTCCCGAAGAATCAACCGTGGTAATACAGAGCGGAAAAGATGAATGGTGGATGGAACCGAGCCATTGCAAGAAGTGCGGAAACGACTTCATGGCACCGGGAGCAAAATATTGCCCATATTGCCGAAGAAAAATCGTGGGTATATCAGATGGCGTGAGGACAATATACGACTTTAGCGAGGAAGAGGAGGGTGAGTAAATGGGAGGTAAGTTATCTTATGGCAGAATCACTTGGGATAATTACCCAAGCGATTATTCGCTAATAGAAAGTCTTAAAATCGAGCCGCCCGAACCACAAAAGTGTAAATGTTGCGGCGCTCCTCTTACTCGACACAATGACAAGATAACGTGTGAGTATTGCGGAACAATATACGAATGATTGGAGGCAAGAATGAACGAGACAGAGAGACTTTTGTTTTATATAGCAATGGAGCTAGTCGAGAAGCTGAATGAAAACGGAATCGAGATTGACGGATTCAACTCCTCAATAAAGAGCAACCTTAGAAAGCTCGGAGAGATAGAGCGAGGCGAGAGATAATGTGCACTCTATTCTGGTTATTTCAAAATTACATGGCACCAAATACTACACGCAATTGGGAAATATTGCTGATGATTTATTTTGACTTTCTCTATTATCTGGCATTTAAGGTGGTTCAGAGAATGGGAAAAGAATTAGACGAGGAAGGAGAAGAAAAGATGTTAGGAGCCGACATAGAGTTCACCACCGCACACATGGGCGGAGATGGCACAAGCCCATATCACATAAGGCTCATGAGAAGTTTCACAGTAAAGGAGTTTGTGGAACGAGTCCTGAACGAAGTGGGCGAGTGGGGAACGATAGAGATTAAAGTCCCAGACCAAAGAGGCGCTGCATGGATAAAAGCGTGGGCAAGATACAGTCACGGAGACATTGTAGAAGAATCACAGGACTTTACAAGCTACTACAACAACACAATTAATCATGTTTATGGGCACGGTGGATGGAGCAACAGTAATTTTTATATCGAGGTAAAAACATGAACGAGAGACAGGCCAAGAAAGCATTTAAGAAAGCCTATGGAATATCACCAAAGCAATTTGCAAAAGTGGCAAATGACTTTTCCAAAGTCGATTGGGTAAGAGTCGGAGAACTTGCAAGCGATTCCATAAAAATCATATCCGAAGAAATGAAAAGGCTCTCAGCAAGATTGCCGGAAATAATGCAAAAAATATTGGGAAGGAGCGAAGAAAATGCCAAATAGTTATTTTGTAACAAATCCGACAGGAATCAGGGACTCATTTATGAGAAGCGAGGTAAGACCACAACCGAACCTCAAAGAGATACCTTGGTTTTCAAACATAGTTGAAGCAGAAAACTTTTGTATGTCTCCCGTAGGTTCAGAAGACAGGTTGGTTGATAAGGCCAAGAAGGACTTTCTAAAGCGCAGAGCAATCATGAGAAAGATAGTATTCAAAAAGATGATTGAGGAGATGGGGCTATGACCTGGGAATTATTTGCAGCCATAATCAATGGCCTCTGCCTGGGGAGTGCAATTACTCTTCTCGGCGGAATCATATATGTCTATATAATCAACCACAGGAGGAAAAAATGAACGTAGTCAAGATAATGGGTGGGCTAGGGAATCAGCTTTTTCAATATGCCTTTGCTCAGAGCCTAAAAAAGTGTGACGAGATAGGATTCGACATAACCTACTATGACAGTCATTTCAACCATAGCCCGGACATAGCCCACAGAGAATTTCTGCTCCCTTGCTTCGTGAATAATCTCACATATGCAACCGAGGACGGATTAACAAGAGTAAACCAATGGGAATATGACCACAACAAGCCATATTACAACTCATTTTTCTTCGGTGATTGGCAGAAGGTCAGCTTTTTCAAAGATATAGACTTAGGAATCAAGCTCAAAGACGAGTTTATAAGCAGCTACGCCAGAGAGATTGCTGCAAAGATGCAAAAGCAGAATAGTGTTTCTATCCACGTCAGAAGAACCGACTATATCAAGCTAGGGTGGGCATTGGAAGATGATTATTATACAAGAGCCATAGAGACTATGCAAAAACGGTTCGAGGGGACTTGCATCTTTTACGTTTTTTCAGACGAAGCAGTCCCATATCTATTCGAGAGAATGCCATTTAACGTCTATTACATAAGCGGCGATACATTGAACGACTTTTGGCTCATGTCACAATGCAAGCACCACATCATAGCCAATAGCACATTCTCATTCTGGCCTGCATACCTAAACGAGAACCCAGACAAGATTGTTATATATCCCAAAGATTGGAAATGCCCGACTCCAATCGATATTCCCCTTGAAAGGTGGTTTACCGTATGACTTTATCAATAATAATCCCTTGCTACAATGCGGAGCCATACATTCACGAGCTATTAAGAGCATTAGACACACAAGTGAAAAATCGGGACAATGTGGAAGTCATAATCGTGGATGACGGTTCAGAGATGCCATTCATAACGAAATATGAATGGGCAAAGGTCATAAGACAGAAAAACGGCGGAGCTTCTTCTGCAAGAAATAGAGGACTCACTGAGGCACAGGGTGAGTATATAGCCTTTATCGATGCGGATGATCTAATCAGTCGAGACTATATCCCTTGGGTTATCGGAAAGATAGAAAATGAGGAGCCTGATTATATATATCTGTCATGGAAAACCCTTCCGGGTGGATGGCAATGCGAAGTCAAGCTCAAATCCCTTGAAGACGAGTTTCCGTCCTTCAATCTATGCGTCTGGAACAGAATCTACAAAAAAGAGCTAATCGGCAAGACAAGATTTAACGAAAAAAAGCTGATTGCGGAGGATGCGGAGTTTATTCGAGAGGTAGAAACCAAAGGCAAGCGAAAATCCTTTATTTCAGAGCCTATATACTTTTACCGCTCAAACACTCCCGATTCTTTGACCAAGAGATTTGCAAAAGGCGAGTTAAACACAAAAAGAGTCGTTTATCACCTGTCTCACATCACAAAAGAGATGAAATACCTTCTCAAAGAGGTCAAGGAAGCGGACAAAGAGGGCGAAGTCATAATAATGACCAACCAAAACGACATTCCCGAACTTGCTCGTTATGCAATGGTCACTCCACCGCAGCAGATGAAGGGGACGGAGCTTCGAGGAGAGCCCACACCGCTATTCACGAAAATAACACTCCCCATAACAACACAGGTGGTTATATTTACATCCTGCACCTTCCAGATTGGCGGAATCGAGACATGGATTTATAACTTCTGCCAAAACATGAAAGACCACTACGACATTTTGGTGTTGTTTGACTCAGCAAGCCCAGAGCAGATTGAGAGACTGTCCCAAATCGTTCAGACGAGGAAGAATGACGGGAAAAAGATTATATGCGACACGCTAATCATTAACCGCATTACAGACGAGCCTCCAAAGAACGTGGAATATAAACAGACAGTTCAAATGATCCATGCAATGAAGCTCTCGGATAATTGGAAGATACCAAAAGGCCGTGACAAGTACATAGCAGTTTCAAAGGCCGTAAGAGATTCCTTCGGGCAAGGCGAAGTAATACACAATATGTCATACCAGGGCGAAGAAAAGCAGGCGCTCCTTTTGGTATCGGCAACAAGGCTCTCAACCTTCGAGAAAGGCGCTGATAGAATCTCAAAATTCGCCAAAGGCTTAGAAGAAAACGGAATCCCTTACTTGTGGATGATTTTCTCCGATAAAGAGCCGCCTCAAATGACCAAATCAATGTGTTGGCTCTCACCGAGGTTAAATATCAAGCCCTATATCGAAAAGGCGGATTATTTAGTCCAATTATCAGACCAAGAAGGATTCTGCTACTCAATAATCGAGGCGTGGGAAATGGGGACGCCGGTTATCAGCACACCGATTGACGTATTGAAAGAAATAGGCTTCGTTGAAGGCGTAAACGGCTATACAGTCCCTTTCAGCATGAGAAATATCGATTTTGAAAAGTTCTTGCAGGTTCCCGACATGATGCCGCAGTTCTATTCCAATAAAAGCCAAATTGAGAAGTGGCGGAAAGTCTTAGGCAATACTCAGCCCACAAGAAGCTATAAACCTGAAACAAAGGTCAAAGTCATTTCAAGGCGGCAATATAAGGACGTATATCTGGGCAGAATAGTCGAAATGGGCGAAATGATAGAGGTTCCTCAGTACAGAGCAGATTTGCTCGTAGAAAATGGATTTGGGAGGTTATAAGGTGGCAAAATATAGAACACTAAGCGAAAAGAATAAATACTACATCCCAAAAGAGGATTATCTAACGGCAATTCACTACTCGTTAAGATACCCTCTCTGGGTTGCAGAGATGGACACCAACGCAGACACAAGAGGCGCTATCAGATACGACAAAGACAAGATTCAATCTTCAAACGACTATGATTCCACAGAAGCAGTCGGAATTAAGCGAGCAGAGCTATCAGAGAAGATTAAATTAGTCGAGGAAATGATAGAGATTGCCTGTGATGGCTCAAACCTTGAGAAGTGGTTAAAACTAGGTGTCTGCTTTGGCCTTACATTTAACCAACTAAAAATGAGAGAGATGCCATGCGAGAGGGATATGTATTACCAGATCAGGCAGAGATATTTCTACGAGTTAGCGCAGAGGATTTGAGGAGGACGATATGAGATTAGTAAACGCTGATGTTTTTATAACCTTGTTGTTTTGGAGAGGACTTATTGACGAAGTAACTTGCAACGAAATTAAGAGAGCTGCTTATCAAAGCGAAATAACGTGGGACGAAGAAGCCGAAAAGGTAATCAGGATATTAGAGGACGATAAAAAGGGCGTAAGATTATGGAACCCCGAACCTGCTTTGAACTACGCTATCGAGGCGATAAAAACCGCAAACTATTACAAGGAGCTTGCACAAAGTTATGAACAGACCATAGTTAAGCTAAATGACGCCATCGCAGGAAAGGGAAACATTGTCTATCCAAGCGAAGAAAAAATAGAAGAGTTACCCGTGCCCGAACAAATACTGATTGATATGGTCAAACAGTATCAGGGGCACAAGGATTTGCAGGGAATTGCATTACAGACATTCATCCAGACACAAGGTGCAGTATCAAACGAATGCAAGGAAATAGTCTTGAAGTACATGGAATAAGGAGGAGCATATGAAAACACACAAAATCAAATTAGCAATAGAGTTTTGTGATGATGTACTAAGTGGACGCAAGCCTTTTGAGTTGCGCTATAACGACAGAGGTTATCAAGTAGGAGACAGAGTTAAGTTTAAACCTGTTGACGGTTCGTTGAAGACATATCACGAGGTAGCATATAAGACTTACGAAATCACTTATGTCATAAGCGGATGGGGATTAAAAGAAGGCTATGTTGCATTCGGAATTAAGGCTGTCGAAGATGAGGAGGAAAGCAATGCAGATAAGTGATTTATTAGAAGGCTTGGCAGTTGTAATTGTAGCCCTCGCAATGTTTATATTTGCGGCAACAGTTCATATTTGGGCTGAACCTAAGAAAAAGAAGAGGAGGAAGAACCATGCAAATGACAGTTGAAGAGATAATCCGCAACTATACACAAGCCAAAGACAAGTCAAAGCAGATAGGAATCCTCGCTGATCTAAACGGATGCGACAAAGAGAAGATTCGAGCAATCCTTATAAGCAAAGGATGCCAGATGCCAACAAAAGGCAGACCGAGGAAAACGTCGACGTCGACCGAGGGGAAGCAAATAATCAAGACAGAGCACGAGTATGATTACGACGGAAAGGCACTAATTATAACAGACAAAGCAACAGGGAACACAGAGACAATACCACTTGATGAGTTAGTTGATAAAACACCAATAGTGGCACTACCCAACCCGACAGAGCTTATGGTCAAGCCCACGCTTCCCGATATAGTCAAGAACATGATAAAAGAAAGACTCATTGCCATTGAATCAAAGATAATGGAACTCAGACTCGACAAAGAAGAACTCGAAGACTTCTTAGAACAATTCGCAGATGATGTATAATCACCACACTCAGGGGACAACATATTGTTGTATTATAAGAGTGTGAAAGTGAATCAGTATTCATATTTGTGCATACCGCAATCGTTCTTTTCTTTTCAAGGCAAAACAAACCTCAGAGAGAGCACTCGACTAACAATCGGGTGCTTTTCTCTTGTGAAAAAATAACCCATATGGCAAGAATAGGGTAGCTCCCGAAAAGTGGTAATCGCTAACCACCTGTCTTGCCTTAAATAATAGCGCTTCTACAAAGCGAGGTAGAAAAATGAAAAATGAATATTATGTGTATATGCACACTTTCCCTGACGGGAAGAAGTATGTAGGCATTACAAATCAAGAGCCGGAAAAAAGATGGCTAAACGGACGTGGGTACAAACACAACCCTGCGTTTTTCAATTCGATATTGCTTCATGGATGGCTGAATATTAAACATGAAGTCCTTTTCACAGGCCTTACAAAAGAAGAGGCGAGCAACAAAGAAAAAGAACTCATAAAACAATATCGGTCTGACGAGATAGAGCACGGTTTTAATTGCCAATCTGGAGGAGATAAAGGTTTTACCCATAACGCCGAAACACGAAAACGCATATCTGAGACAAGCAAACAAAGATGGCAAGACTCAGAATATCGTCAAAAGATTCATCAATCCATGATTGAGGCACAGGCTAGGCCAGATATAAGAAAAAGAAAATCTGAATACTCGAAAAACAGGTATCATAATGACACAGAATACCGAGAGAAGTTCATTGCCTCAGCCCGTTCAAGGATGAATAAACCAGAAATTAAAGAGCAATACAGGGAAATGTCCAAGAAAAGGTGGCAATCTCCTGAATATAGAGAACAAATGCGCAGCAGAATGAGTGGAAAGAACAATCCCTGCGCCAAAGCCGTTGAGCAGTATTCTTTGGACGGACGGTTTATAAAGAGATACTCGACGTGCAAAGAAGCCGCTGAAGCGACGGGAACTATACGAAGTGGAATAACAGCTTGCGCTAAAGGGCATCAAAAAAACGCAGGAGGCTTTGTTTGGAGGTACGCAGATGCCAAATAACCCACGGTATAGCAACGGCAATTACCGCCGCAAATTAAGAGCCAGATATAGAGCCATGAACGCACCATGTGCAATATGTCACGGCAAGCTCGGCGCAATCCATTACGACGAACCTTCAGACGCAGCTCATCCTTTGAGTTTAGTCGTGGACGAGATAAATCCTGTATCACGTTTTGCGGAGTGGGGATATTCAAGCGCAAAAGCAGCTTGCTTAGACCCACAAAACACCCAACCTGCTCACTGGATTTGCAATCAAAACAAATCAAACAAGACAGAAGCAGAAATGAGGAGACGAGCGTTCGCAAATCAGCGTGATGTTTGCTCAAATGGTTGGTGAGTAAAGGGAGAGGCCAGGGTTCCCCAGGGCGTAGTTAAAGCGAC